>Ga0137428_1000241_pt1 | contig 24307 bp, 22 predicted proteins | sample EasRivERMZT718_2_FD_102305 | JGI IMG/M metagenome (GOLD analysis project Ga0137428, IMG submission 102305) | Soil microbial communities from meander-bound floodplain in the East River, Colorado, USA - East River MetaG ERMZT718_2 | ecosystem: Environmental > Terrestrial > Soil > Floodplain ...
AATGAGGAAAGTGACGAGGGTTCCGTCACGACGGTGACCTTCGCGGAAAAAGGCGGCAAGACGTTGCTGGTCATGCACGAGCTTTATCCCTCGAAGGAAGCTCTCGACGCCGCCGGCACCGGGTCGGCGGATGCGATGGGAGAGACGTTCGAGCAACTGGACGAGCTTCTCGTCACCCTGGGCGCGAGCGTGGGACGGTCATGAAGTCGTCGATCTCGCGGTCGGCCGCCTGGCTAAAGCGGAGCAACATATTGACGGAGGGAAACAAATGAACGCGCCCGCCTCAATCACCATCACGCCAGTCCGCGTCGCCGACCTGCTCGCCGAGGGCGAGCGGGATGCATCGCGACGGCGCTCATCGCGCCCGCCAGAATTGGCGGAGAAAGTAGCGGAGCTGCTCCCTGCGACGCGGACGACTAGAAGCGAGGCGGTGATTCAGCAACGACCTACCGAATCGGGGCGGCGGGACTCGAACCCGCGACCTCCTGGTCCCAAACCAGGCGCGCTACCGGACTGCGCCACACCCCGATACGAAAGTGCCAGACGCCAAGTTGCGAAGTTGCAAAGCTAACTACTTGGAGCGTCGAGCGCGGCGTGGTGACGGCATCGGATCGGTCTGGAAAGGCAGAGTCCGGCGTGACGGGGGAGCGAGGGGAGGCGCCTGCATGCAGACGACCGCGGAATCGGCGCGGATGCCGCACGCGCGGTCGCCGGGACTCGAGATCAAACTCAGAAACACGGTCCCCGGCTGAGCCACGCTGGGCACTGCCGGTCGACCGCCTCCCCAGCAATACGCCACTCCGTCCGCGGTCAGACCGCACGACGAGAAATAGCCGAGGGTGATCGACGCGAAGCGCAGCCCGCCCGCGACTGCGCGGGGAGCAGTTGAGCTGAAGAGGGTGCCAGTACCGAGCTGACCTTCCTGATTGCGACCCCAACACCAGGCGGCACTATCGGCGGCCAGTCCGCAGGTATGCAATTGACCGACGGCCACCTGCCTGAAGACGAGTCCGGTCTGCACCGGAATCGGACTCAGGGATTCGAAGCCGAAGAAACCCTGGCCCATCTGTCCAACCGTGTTGTTGCCCCAACAGTACACACCGGCGGAAATCGTCCGTCCGCACGCGAAGGCGCTACCGGCCGTGACCTCTGAAAACGATAAGCCCCCCGCGACCGCGACCGGGCTCGAGGAGCTCACCGTATCTCCACGGCCCAGAGTACCGAACCGATTGGCGCCCCAGCAATACGCCGCGCCTCCAGTGGTAACACCGCACGTGAACGACCCAAACAGTCCTGCTACCGCCAGCTGCGTGAACGTGAGGCCACCGGCAACGGGCACCGGCACCGTCGACGACGCGTTGGACCCCGTGCCGAGCTGGCCATTGGAACCGCTCCCCCAGCAGTAGGCGGCGCCCGTTGCGGTGATCCCGCAGGTGTGTTCGAGGGAGGAGTATCCGGCGGGAGCCACCGCAATCCACTTCAGACCGCCGCGTACCGCCGTCGGCTGCGACCGGCTCGTGGTCGAGCTATCACCCAACTGGCCGGCGCTGTTGCTCCCCCAGCACCACGCCGTACTGTCGGTGGTGATCCCGCAGGAGTGGATGGATCCGACGGCAATCGAGCGGAACGCGTGGCCCCCCACCACCGCAACCGGGACCGAATCCTGGCCGCCGAAGGTGCCCTGGCCGAGCTCCCCAAAAGAGTTGTTGCCCCAGCAGTAGGCTGCACCGGTTCCTTCCAAACCACACACGGACCCGTCTCCGACGGTGACGTCGACGAAGGCATGTCCTCCCGAGACGGCGACCGGTGGTAAGCTCGGCTGGTAGACGGTGCCGTTTCCAAGCTCCCCGAACCAGTTCGAGCCCCAACACCAAGCCGCTCCGCTCGCCTCGAGGCCGCAGGTTGTCGAGTAATCCGCGGAGATCCGAGCAAACGTGTGCCCTGGCGCTACGCGCTCCGGGCTGCGCCGGTACCAGTACCCTTCCCCGATCTCCATCAAGGCCCAGCAGACGGCGGCGCCAGCGTCGAGCGCGCACGCCTGCTCACCACCCGCATCGAGACCCGCGAGACTGAGCGTGTCGCCCACAGCGACGGGGACCAGGAACAGGGTATCAGTCACGGCACCCAATTCGCCGAAGCTGTTGCCGCCCCAGCAAACGGTCACCCCGCCGTTGGTGATCGCGCACACGTGCCCCGCAGAAACTGCGACGGTGCGGAACGCAAAGCCGGTGACCGGGGTGGGACTCGGCGTCACCCCGGGCTCCCTCCCGCTGCCAAGCGGAGCATATCGATTGACGCCCCAGCAGTAGGCCACGTCTTGCGTGGTCACCCCGCACACCCCGTCCCAGGCGGCAGTCAGCTCGCGGAACCGGTGATTGCCGGCTACAGGCACCGGAAACGGATGGGCGATCTCATCTGTCGCTCCGATGCCGAGCTGACCAGACCAGTTGAACCCCCAACACCATGACAGGCTGTCGACATCCAAGCCACACGTGAAATCGCCGCCGGCCGCGAGCGCCAGGAACCGATGCCCTCCAGCGACCGCGGTGGCGACCACACGGCTGGTCGTTGAGCCATCGCCCAACTGCCCCCCGTAATTCTCTCCCCAGCAATAGGCCACGCCGTCGGCGGTCAGCCCACACGTGTGGCTCGCGCCGGGTGCGACGGCGGCAAAGTGAATGGTGACGGTGATCCCCGCCGGTCCGACGATGCCACCACTTGTGGCGGTGATGGCTGCGGTCCCCTGCCCGCGTGCAGTCACGAGGCCTTCCGCGGAGACGGACGCGACGAGGGTGTCGCTGCTCGCCCAGGTGACCGCGAGGCTTCGAATCGTGTCCCCAGACGCCGTTAACCCGGTGACGCGCAGACGGGTCGTATCGCCGACGAGGAGGTCAGCGGCAGGCGGGGTGACCGCCAGGATGCTGAGCTGCGGACCCGCTGGATCGGCACACGCGACGACACCGAGGAGCGCAGGAATCCAGAATCGACGGGACAAGCTACGAACCTTGAGCGTTAGGGCGCAACGGTAACTGACTTGGTCAGGGGAGCATAGTTAGGAGCGCTAAACGTTGCTGTACCCGTACCGGCCGCCTTCCCTCTCACAAAGAATTCGTCCGACATGTGCTGGCCGGCGAGCACGCTAATCGTGGTAATGGGAAGACCTTCCTTGAGGAACTCGATATTGGCGTTTGGGGCGAGGGTGAAGGCCGTCGTGCCGGCGGTGACTCGGATCTCTCCGTTCGGAGCGAAGACGTTGAGTCTCATCGGCCACGTTTGACCGACGGTGATGTCGGCTGGCGGCCAATACTCCAACCCGATCGTGCCCATCCCAACGACGATCGTACCCGTATCCGGGCGGAATCCCGGCGCTGTCACAATCACCGTGTCGACTCCTGCCGCCACGCCGGTGGCGTTAACCACGCCGGAACTCGTCAGGATCGTGTCCCCCAGTGTGGCCACCGCGGGATTGCGATGGGCGAGGTGCACCACATCTCCCTGCCCCAGCCTGCCGTTCACCACCACGCCATAGCCGAAGCTCTGCCCAATGCCGAGCGATAGCGCGGGATCGGCGCTCAGATATGGTTCGAGGATGGTGAACGGAGTGCTCGTGCCGGGCGCGTACGAGTACGGTGCGACGCGGGGATCGGTTGCTGTAATCGACACAGTTCCGGGCTTCTTGAAGGTGATCCCGGAGAACGCCGATGCGTAGTCTCCGCCGGGCACGGTCACCGTCGCCGAGTCGAGCGAGATGACCGCCGTATCGCTCACCGTCAACGCGAACGTCACGCTCTCCGTCGGGAACCCGATCGACCCGGTCGCGGAATCAACCGCGAAGACCTGTACAACCCAGCCCGGATCGCCGGGATAGAGCGCAAAATCGGGACTGGGTGCCTGTACCTGCACCGCCGGCCGGCCTACCACGATTGCGACTTGGTCGTCGGCGTGGCGATGTGCTCGCGCCTTGAAGATGGCGATGCCGCGGGTATCGCGCGCCGCGATGTCGAACCCTGTAGCGGTCGCCGATGTGCCCACCGCAATGTCCAGCGAGTCCGGGCCTACACGCGCGATCATACTGTCGCTGCTCGACGCATAAACCCGGAGCGGCGCGCCGGCGACGAACCGGTCGAGCCCTACCCTGGCCCGATACACGTCGTAGTACGGTTTCTGCCGCATGCCGACGTGCAGCGTGTCAGGCTGGCCGCCAGCATCGGAGAAGATGTACAGCGGCGGATATGACACCTGGACGGCTAAGCTCGAATCCGGCAGATAATTCCCGGTCGAGTCCAGCAATACGATGCGGGCCGTTCCCGTATCCGGGAACGTGACGCTCATGCTTGCCTGGTCCGTCCCGGCCGCCAGATGCCGGTATGCGGAGTCCGGCCTGATCACATTGGTATCCGTGGCGGTGATGCGTACTGTCAGCGGCTCGGCGGGAAACAGAAACGCGCCCGTCGAGTCCTGGGTCCGAATGGAGAAACCCAGGGGTGGATCGTCCGTCCGCGCGGTGCTCGGCGGCGCGCCGAACAATTTCAACCGCGCGCGGGTGACTCGGAACGGGACGGACGGGCCGGCCACATCGCAGAGATACGGCGTCAGCGTGACGGCACCCACGGCGCGACCGACGAGACGCACCGGGCCGGCAAGTACCGTGGTTGAAAACGAGAAGGCCTCCGTATCAGCCGGCGCGGACTGCAGGATTGCCGTGTCGGAGCTGACAACACGGAATCTCCCTCGCGCGAGGGGCGGGGACGCCCCCAGGTTCCCGAAGGCCAAGGCGTACTGGCCAACACCGACCGTCGTCACCGGAGCAAAAACCCCGGAGGTCTGGAGGGTGGGGGTCGCTGCCGCGCTGATCATCAGCGCAATCCGCCGCGTCACGCCCTGCGACGAGACGACGATCGTGTCGTCGCCAATTGCCAACGGTGTGACGAGGCCGGTGGAGTCGACCCGGGCGAGCGTGCTATCCGTCGAGGCCCACTCCAGAACGGCGCCGGGGACGGTGTTGCTGCGCGCATCGACGGCAGACGCGTGGATGCGTTCCGGACAGCTTCGGAGCATCCGGGTAGACTGGGGCGCGAGAATGAACGCGACGCGCTGCTGCACGACGATGCGCGCCGAATCGCGCGCCCCGCGGGATTCGAACGCGCGCACAAACGTCGCGCCATTGGCCAACGCTTGGAAGGTCCGCAGCGAATCCGGTCCGGTGGCAGTCAGCTGACCGACCGGCGCATTGGTGACGTCCCAGCCATACGAACCGCCGCGGTACGGCTGCGAGTCGATGAACGCATGCACACTGAGCGTCACAACGTCGAACAATGACGTCAGCGTATCCAACGTTGGTGTGATCACGATCCGATTGATCTTCGGAATCACCTGGAGCGAGGCCGTGTCGGACCGCTGTTCACTGGTGGCAACAACCCGGGCTAGGCCCGGGAACCGGCCATGCACAAGGCCGCTATTGCCGACATCAACGAGGGACGCGTCGAGCGTGCTCCAGACGATGACCTTACCCGAGAGGTTGGTGCCGTCGGCGTTCCGGGCCACAGCGCTGAGCTGCAACGAATCGCCGGTATCCAGCGAGCCGGTGCCGGGCGTGATCACCACGCCGGCGACGGCATTGGGATCCGGCCCAGCGCCTTCACCGCAAGTCAGCGACACCGCTGCGGTGAGCAGGACGGCAAGACCGGTTTGGCGCGGCACGAAGGCTAATGTGAACTCGATTCCTCGGCTGACAAGGGCAAGGCGCCCCAAAAGTCATAACCAAGCGAGGGATTGGCCCCGCTAGGCGCGCCGCAATAACACCTCGATCAGCGCCCGGAACGCGCGGCCCCGATGGGACACGCGGTGCTTCGCCGATGAGGAAGCTTCCGCAAACGTCATCTTCAGCTCGGGCGAGAAAAACAGCGGATCATAGCCAAACCCGCCGGTGCCCCGCGGTTCGGTGAGAATGAACCCGTCACAGGTGGCTTCGACGATCTCCGGGGCGTTGCCGGGAGAGGCGAGATAGGCGATCACGCAGCGGTAGCGCGCGCCGCGCTGAGCCTCCGGAACTCCGGCCAGCTGCTCGAGCAGCATCGTGTTGTTATCGCCATCGGTGCCGGTGAACGACCAGCGGGCCGAGCGAGGACCCGGCGCGCCGCCCAGGGCGTCGACCTCGATGCCGGAATCATCCGCAACCGCTGCCAGTCCGGCACGCGTGGCGTAGTAGCGTGCTTTCGAGACCGCGTTTTCCGCGTAACTCATGCTGCGCTCGAGGTCGGCTTCCTCGGGCAGCGGCTCCAGCATGAGCTCTTTCGGAAATGACAGCTCGAACGGAAGCCCAGTGAACAACTCGCGGATCTCGCGCGACTTCCCCGCACTGCGCGTGCCGACCAGCAGCTTCATCCGTCTCGGGGGGGGGCCGGGGGGGGGGGGCGCAGTTTGGCGAGCAAGCTCGTGGTCGACTGGTCTTTCACGAGCGGCACGCGCACCACTCGCCCGCCCCACCCTTCGACATCGTCGCCGCCGACGATGTCCTGGCGTTCGTAGTCGGCGCCTTTGACCAGCACGTCGGGCCGAATCCTGCGAATCAACGCGAGCGGCGTGTCCTCATCGAATACCACCACGCAATCGACCGACGCCAATGCCGCCACCACGCGGGCGCGCTCCGCCTCTCGGACCACGGGACGATCGGCACCCTTGCCGAGCCGGCGCACCGACGCATCGCTGTTCAGGCCCACGATCAACGCGTCCCCCTCGGCGCGGGCCGCTTCGAGCAGCGTCACGTGCCCGGTGTGGAGCAGATCGAACACCCCATTGGTGAAAACGACTTTACCCTGTTGGAGGCGCCAGCGAGCGGCGTCCTCGGGCGTGCGGATCTTCGCGGCGGTGTTCAGAGCGGCTGCGTCGCTCTGGGATGGAACGAGAAGGTGTGATTGAAGAACGGCAGCGACACGGGCTCGCTGTAGTGGGTCTCGATGACGATCTCACGGGGTGACGCGGAGCGCCGGATGCGCAGCTGGCGCGTGCCCGCCGAATCGGGGATGCCGATCTCCTCGATCGCCGCCTGGATGCGGCGCTGGATCGTCCCGTCATCGAGCCCGGGCGCGAGCCGGGCCTGCGTCTGCAGTTCGTCGAGCAGGCGGTAATAGCGGAAGTACACTTCACCGATGTTGACGCCGTAGTACAGCACGGCGACGAAGATGAGCAGCGACAGGAGGCAGCCACTCGAGCTGGCGCCGCGCCGGGAGCTCGTTACCACTGCGACTGTGCTCCATCGACGATTTCGTTCACGAGCTTGTCCAGCGCGATCTTCCGTCCTTCCGCTTCCCGGCCGGGATTGTACTCGCCGTCCACGAGCACCTGCCGCTTCCAGACGGTGGTGCCTTCACGCTGATTCAGAATCTCGACGTCGACCGCGAGCTGCACTTTTCGCTTGGTCACGGTGACCTCTCCCTGTCCGGGCAGGAGCGCGATCGGCACGTCGGGATCATAGCGCGCAATGCGGCCGCGCACGAGCGCGTCGGCGGTGCCCTCCGGGGCCACGCGCAACCCCAGCCGGCCCTCGAACGCCTGGCGCACGGCCTCGCTGACCTCCTGGGTCAGCGTTGGTTCGGGCGTGTCGTTTTCGAATGGAAGGATCGCGACCGTTTTGACGTTGGGAAGTGTGCCGCCGGCAAAGCCGTACATGCAGCCGGCCAGCCAGAGTCCCGCGAGACTAACGGCGGCTACGCCAAAGAGCCGGGGCGAAGACCTGCGCCGTGTCGATCGCGACCACCGTGAGCTCAAACCGGGCCCCTCCCGAGGGAAAGTCGACGCGCGCGCTCGCGGGCCGCTGCAGGGTATCGAGGGCGGAACGGCTGCGCGCGACGCGCTTGTCGCGCCGCCGCCACTCCGCTTCGAGCACCGTGATCCGGCCGGCGCTGTCGGTGGCAACGTAGTCGATCGTGTCCTGCACCTGCGCGAACCGCCACACGACACGCCGCCTGCCCGCTGTTGAATCCACCAGCACAACGCCGAGCACGCTGGCATCCGGCGCGGGCGGCCGGACCATGCCGAGCGCCGCCCACAGCATGGGGATGGCGGGAACCAGCGACCGGAAATTCTTCTCCGGATCCGCCCACAGCACCGAATCGCCGATCACCACCGCCGCGCCGCTTCCCAGTCCCAGTGGCCCCGCGTAATCGAAGCGCAGGGAATCGGGCGGCGCAATCCGCGCGCTCCCTCGTCCCGCGTACTTCACCTGCTCGTCCTGATAGCGCCAGCGAAACCGAATCGCATGCGTCGTGCGTGGCAGCGTCGTTCGTGTCCACGCGAGCGCACTGTCGCGTTCGACTGGAGCGAGCGGCATCGGTACGAGCGCCGCGGGCGCACGCGGTCCCGGACAGGCCGCCAGCAACACACAGGCGCCAATGTAGGAAAGGGAGCGAGACCGGGTCAATAGTTGTAGCCAAAGAAGAAGTCCACGAAGCGGCGATTCCTCGTGCTCGTGGGCAGGCCGTAGAATCCCAGCTCGGTCGTGCCGAGTCTCCAGCCCATGTCCAGTCGCAACACGAGCGGCGGCCCGATCGGCATGCGCAAGCCGAGGCCGCTCGACCCAAGCACGCCGCGGCGCATCGTCTCGTCCGACCAGGCCCGTCCGTAGTCGATGAACATCGCGGCCTGGACACCGGGGAATCGCAGGGCGCCGAACGGGAAGCCGATCGTCAGGAAGTCGGTCAGCGGGAATCGGAATTCAGCGTTCGCCAGCCAGGCGTACGTGCCCGAGACGTAGCCTTGGGGCGGATAGCCGCGCAGTCCCCACGGGCCACCGATCCCGATGCGCCGGGGCCGCTCGCCGCCCGACGCGTATCCCTGAACCCGCAGCGCCACGGCGCTGTGCAGCGACGCGCGCAGGTACTTGCGCACATCGACCGACACGATCCACGAATCGAAGCGGCCGTGACTCAAGTCGTTCACGAGACCGCCGGTGAGGTTGTAGCGCTCGCCGTCGATCGGCCCCGTGGGCAGCCAGAGCGTGTTGTCTTTGACGTAGGTGAGGTAGTTGGACGCCAACCAGGCGACCCGGCGCGGCTCGACGACGCCCGGCGAGAACAGATCGAAGCGGTCCGAGTGCTCGAGGCGATACTCGCCCACGATGCGGCGGAAGCGAGTGAACGGATAGCGGATCTGCGCGAACGCGCCGTAGGACTTCTCCTCGTACAGCGTCTGGAAATCGCCTTCGTAAAAGAGCCCGCGCTGGCGGAACGCGCCTACGCCCCAGTTAATGCGGCGCGATTGGTTCAGATAGAACGCGGTGCCGTTGATGTTATCGAGCAGGCTGCCGAAGCCCGACGTTTGGAACGACGACAGGGTGAGGAGCAAGAGGTGATCCGACAGCAGGTCGCTGAAGACGAAGACCGCGCCCTGCGCGGAGCCGAGGCCAGGCGCGACCACCGCATCGGCGGCGGCGAAGTCGAGACTGAACTTGCGCTCGTACGGCGTGCCGTCGGTGCGCGCGTACAGCGGATGCGACAACTCGTCCCAGGTCCAGAACGGCAACGGCAGACTGTCGACGCTCACCAGCGCAAACGTGCTGCTCGGATCGTCGAGCGGCGGCGCGACGTAGATGTTGAAGCTCAGGTCGGCGTAGGCCCCGAACAGCAGTCCGCCGTGGGCTCCCGACACCCACTGCGGATCGAAGGCGCCATTCAGGGTCCTGGTCTCCCGCCGGCCGGTCCCCAGGGAATCGACCGAGTAGATCTGGAACGTGCCGTCGCGATCGCTCGAGAAGTAGATGCGGTCGCCGGCTTCCCCGCCCCAGCGCGGCGCCTCATCGCGCCAATTGCCGTAGGTGAGATAGCGGATCGCTCCGGACGCGAGATCGAGCGTAAACAGGTTGTGCGCCCCCTCGACCCCGTAGGGCGTGCGGTCCGACGCGAACACGACCGTCGCGCCGTCCGGACTGATGGTGGGATCGAGGTCTTCGTAGCGATCGGAGGTGAGGCGCTCCAGGCGCCCCGCCCCGGCGGAGTCGACCGGATCGTCGAGCCACAGGCGGTACAGATCGGAGTAGCCCGACACCGACAGGCCGCTGAAAACCACGCTCCGGCCGTCGGGCGCCCAGGCGGGTGACAGAATCGATACGAGCTCCGGGAACTGATAGCGGGCGACGACCTTGCCCTTGGTCAAATCCCAGAAGAACAGCGCATCACGCTCCGCGTACTTGCTGCTGAAGGCGGCCACCCCGTTGCGGTGAACATCCATGCGCGACTCGAAGAAGTGGAACGACTCGAATTGCTCGTTCGACTCCCCCTGCACGACCGCGCGCTTGTTCCGGCCGGCCAGGTTCTGGGCGTAGATCGTGGTGTAGCCGCTCGACGGCGAGAAATAGAGGAACGACGGGATCGTGTCGCCGGGGAGCTGGTAGGCTGTCGGCTTGATCGCGAGCTCCGTCAGCTTGCGCGCCGTGATCGCCAGGGGCGGGTTCGTGGTGACCGCGGGATAGTACTGTTGGCGCATCCAGTACTGCCATTCGTCCGACAGCTCCTCGATCGAGCGGCCGTACACGCCCTGGAGGGCGAGATCGAATCCGGCGTACTTCCAGATGTCGCTGTAGATCGCCAGGATGCGCCACTCGCCGTAGCGCTCGGCCAGGAACCGATGGATGCTGCCGCCGACGGGATACACGAGGCCGCCATACGCGTACATGAGCTGCGGGAGCGTCGGCAGCCGCCCTTCGATAGTCATCTCGCGCAGAATCATCTGGTCGCGGCTGTCTTCGCCGGAGGAAAAGAACTCCGCGAGCCCCTCGGTCCACCACAGCGGCAGTCCGACTTGCCGGAACCTCGGATAGCGGCTCCAGGTCTGGGCGGCAATGCTCAGCTGGAAGACGTGCACCAGCTCATGGCGGATCGTATGCCGAAACTCGGCGTAATTGCCGCGGAACGGGATGGCCACGCGGCGTCTCAAAAACTCGGTCACGCCCAGCAGGCCTTCCGGTGGAATGAACGGCAGGATGTTGGTCTGCTCGAAGTCGGTGTGCGACGCATACACGATCAGCGGGATGCGCTGCGTCACGGCATGGGTAAAGCGCTGTTCGAGCGCGTCGTAGCTCTGCTCCGCGTAGGCGAGCGCGACGCGGCCCAGCTCTTCTTCCTCGGGATAGTAGTAGAGGTCGACATGCTCGCCGCGCAGGACACGCCAGTCGAAGCGGCGGTACTGGATCTTGTTCTGCCCGAAATAGCCGAACTGCGCCGGCAGCGCGCTAACGGCGCCGAGCGCGAGTGCGATCAGGCAGGCAACATGGCGGGCGTTGCTCATCGTCATCTATGAATACTCCGGATGCGATCGCCCTGGCCGATCGCGTTCAACACCACCACGCCGGACACGACGCGTCCAAAGATCGTATAGATGCCGTCCAGATGCGGCTGGACGGAATGCGTAATGAAGTACTGGCTCCCTCCCGTGTCCGGGCCCGACAATGCCATTCCGACGCGGCCCGCGTCGTACCGCATGGGATTGATCTCGTCGCGCAAGACGAAGCCGCCTCCCGGCCCACCCCAGCCGTCGCCTCGGGGATCGCCGTCCTGCACGACGAAATTGGGCACCACGCGATGCCAGCGTGTCCCGTCGAAGAACCGCCGCTCCACGAGCTCGAGGAATGCGGCAACGGTCAGCGGCGCTTCGGCGGGCAGCAGCTCGATATCGAGCGTGCCGCGATCGGTCTCGAGCGTGACGTGCGGGTTGCTTCCAGCCATGCCCAGCCACAACCAACGCCGCGCGATCTCTCGATAATCTGCAATAGTACGGCCCGTAGCAATCGGGAGTACGGGTCCCCAGGCGTCGCGCGTGTCGGGAAGCGTATCGGCCGCGAGCCGGCGCACGAGATAGTCCTCGGGGCGCGGCACCACCGAGATGAACTTCGTCGCCACACGAAGGCGACCGCTGGACGAGCTCGCGGCGATTGCCCCCAGCGCCGAGACGGCCGAGAGGCGCGCGTCATTGAATGAATCGCGCTCCGCGCGGCTGTAGGCGGCAACGAGCGCATCGACGTCCGCGGGGCTCGGTTGCCGCCCGACGAGATCGGCCGCCACGCTGCGCACGGCAGCGTCGGCGTGCCCCAGCAACCCGCGCGCGCGCGTGAGCAGCGCGGTGTCCGTGGCCGACGTGAGGCGCTGCAGCGCCTGGAGCGCCTGCGCGACGACGCGCCCGTCGGGATCGGCGAGCTGCGCCTCCAGCCGCTCCCGCGCGCGCGCGGCTCCGAATGCTTCCGCCGCGACGCTCCGCCAACGCCAATCCGCATCGCCCGTCAGTGCAGCAGCGGCCGTGATGCCGCCGGCGCTGTCCGCCTGCGCGAGCGCGATCACGGCCTGTCGCCGGATGGCGAACACGCTGTTGGTCAGGCGGGCTCGCAGCGCCTCGAGGGCCGCGGCGCCGCGGATCACGCCGAGCGTGGTCTCGGCCTGGACGGCGACGCCAATGTCACGGTCGGCCACGAGCGGAGCGACGGCGCCCGCGACGCTCGAGTCACGCAATGACGCGAGCGCGCGGAGCGCGTTCACCCGGATTTGCGCATCGGCATCATCGAGCAGCGGGCGCAAGGCGTCGACCGCGCCACGCGGATTGATCCGGGCACTGTCGAGCAGCGCGCGCGTGATGCCGCGCGCCGCGACGGCGCGGATCTGGGGATCCTGATCCGAGAGCGCGCGGATCAGCAGGGGCGCGCCCGCGGCCGCGCGCAGCCGCGCGAGTGAGTAGAGCGCGCGCCCCCGGGTGGCGGGGGCACTGGCGTCCGCGAAGCGGACCAGCTGGCTGACGGGCGCCCGCGCCGCCAGACGCCAGGCCTCGAGCAGTGCCTGATCGACGACCGCCGTCGAGGCCTCCGGGGAACCACTCGCGATGATCTCGCTCAAGGCCCGCGCCCCCTCGTCGCCGCCGGTCTTCGCGATCGCGGTCACCGCTTCGATCTGTCCTGCCCGCACGCTCAGCATCAGCGAGGGAATCGCGCGCGCGTCCTTGAGCAGTCCGAGCGCAAACGCGGCGCCGGCCTGCACGAACTGCGATGAATCGTTCAACGCGGGCAGCAGGAAATCGACCGCGGCCGGGTCGCCCATGCGTCCGGCAGCCAGCGCGCCCTGGCGGCGCACGGCGGGATTGGAATGGCTCAGCGCCTCACGGAGCGGGGCGGCGTCGAACCGCCGCGCATCCGAGGCGGCCAGCAGCGCCGCGAGCACGCCGATGGTGGTTTCGTCGGCCGGCACCTGGGCCGCCGCAGGCGCCACCGACGCCAGAATAAGGAAAGCGGCGACGCTAGAGGCGAACCGGGTCTGCCGTGGGTTTGAGCAGCTCACTCACGTGCTCCGGAATGCGCGAAAGAGTCTGTTGTGGGTTCAGCGCGATCAGCGACGTCTCCGCGGTGGCGAGCAGCTCATCCGTCTCGGCCCGCTCGACCGCATACCCGAATATTACCCGGCGCGAGGCCAAATCCCGAATCCAGCAGCGGATGCGAATCATGTCATCATAGCGCGCCGGCTGCCGGTAGCGGATCTGAACATCGGTGACGGTGAGGTAGGTGCCTTCGTCTTCCAGCTGCTTGTAGGACATCCCGCGCTCGCGCAGATGTTCCGTACGGGCCATGTCCATCCAGATCAGGTAGTTCGCGTGATAGACGAAACCCATCTGGTCGGTTTCCGAGTAATTCACGCGGTGCAGGACCGCGCTCACTGTGGGGGCTGGGGGCTCGGGGTGAGGGATTGGGGCGCTACTCGCCGTACGGGATCCAGATGTTCTTTACTTCCGTCGCGCGACGGAGGAACTCCCGTCCCTCACCCTGGCGCGCATCGAGCCAGTCGCGGCCTTTCGCGGTCGCCCAGGTGCGCTTCATGTTCGCCGCCGACGCCAGCTCGACGGCTTTCACCCCAGGAGCGTTCCCGAAGTACCAGACGCCGTCCACGTCGTCATGCTCGGCCAGCACCTGCACGAGCGCATCTTTGGCGCCGGTGATGACGTTGATGACGCCATCCGGCACGTCCGAGGTCTCGAGCACGGAGTAGAACTCGGTCGCCGCGATCGGCTGCGGCTCGGAAGGCACAACGATCACCGTATTGCCCACCGCGATAGCGGGCGCGACGAGCGAGACAAATCCGAGGAGCGGAAATTCGTCGGGCGCCGCTAGCCCCAAGACGCCGACCGGCTCGTTCATGGCGAGCGTGACACCCCGGATCGGCGTGTGGTGGACCGCGCCGTCCCACTTGTCGGCCCAGGCGGCATACGTGAACAGGCGCGTGACGCTGGCGTCCAGCTCGGCCCGCCCGACTCTCGCCGCGAACTCATCGGCGCGAGTCGCGAGATTCTCGGCGATATAGTAGAGGATCTGCGCGCGCATATGCCCGCTGCCGCGTCCCCACCCTGCCGCGCCGTGCGCCGCTTCGACCGCGTTGCGGACGTCTTTGCGGTTGCCTTCGGCGACTTCGCCGAGTGTGCGGCCGTCGGGACCGACGATCTTGCGGCTGTAGCCCTGGTCGGGACGGACCTGCTTGCCGCCGATGAACAATTTGTAAGTACGGTCGATGGCTGGCAGGTCCGATTGCGGATTGCGGATTGTGGATTGCGGATTGGCAGGGCCGGACGCCGGCGCCCCCGCAGCGAGATTACGCAATCCGAAATCCGCAATCGGCAATTGCAAATACTCCCACATCCCTTCCCTTCCACCTTCTCTTCCGAAGCCAGACTCACGGTACCCACCGAAGCCGGCAGCAGCATCGAACAGATTGGTCGAGTTGATCCAGACGACTCCGGCCTTGAGCTTGGGCGCGACGTCGAGCGCGAGGTTGATGTTCTCCGACCACACGCTCGCCGCAAGGCCGTACGGCGTGTTGTTCGCGAGCTCGACGGCTTCCTTGGGCGTACGGAACGTCATCGAGACGAGCACCGGGCCGAAGATCTCGACCTGCGCGATCGTTGCGGCGGGCGAGACATCGGTGAACAGCGTGGGCGGATAGAAGTACCCGTCGGTCGGGCATGCCCAGGAGGGTTGCCACATCTTGGCGCCTTCCTGCACGCCCTGATCGACGAGGCCACGGATGCGCTCGAGCTGCACCGGCGCGACGATCGCGCCCATGTCCACCGCTTTGTCGAGCGGCGAGCCGACGCGCAGCTTCTCCATGCGGGCCCGTAACTTCTGCGTCAGCCGATCGGCCACTCCCTCCTGTACCAGCAGCCGCGAACCCGCGCAGCAGACCTGGCCCTGATTGAACCAGATCGCATCCACCACGCCCTCGACCACGCTGTCCAGATCCGCGTCCTCGAACACGATGAACGGACTCTTGCCACCCAGCTCGAGGGTCAGCTTCTTGCCGCTGCCGGCGGTCGCCTTGCGGATGATGCGCCCGACTTCCGTCGATCCGGTGAACGCGATCTTGTGCACGTCGGGATGCTCGACGAGGTGCTTGCCCGTGTTGCCCTCGCCGGTGACGACGTTGAAGACGCCGGGCGGCAGATTCGCGGCCTGCGCGATCTCGGCAAAGCACAACGCCGTCATCGGCGTGAACTCGGCCGGCTTCATGATCACCGTGTTCCCCGCGGCGAGTGCCGGCGCCACCTTCCACGCCACCATCAGCAGCGGGAAGTTCCACGGGATGATCTGGCCGACGACGCCGACTGGCACGTATCCGGGGAACTCGGTGTCGCGCAGTTGCGCCCAGCCGGCGTGGTGATAGAAGTGCCGCGCGACGAGCGGAATATCGAGGTCGCGCGTTTCCCGGATCGGCTTGCCGTTGTCGAGGCTTTCCAGTACGGCGAGCAGCCGCGAATGGCGCTGCACTTCGCGGGCGAGCGCATACAGGTAGCGCGCGCGCGCGTGCGGGGCGAGCGCAGCCCAGCCCGGTGCGGCGGCGTTCGCCGCGGCCACGGCAGCGTCGACATCGGCCTTGCTTCCTTGCGCCACGTTCGCGAGCACAGCCTTGGTTGCCGGATTGATCGTCTCGAAGTACTGCCCTTCGGAGGGCGCGACCCACGTGCCGCCGATGTAGTGCCCAAACTGCCCGTTATTGTGCTGTTTGATCCACTCGAGCGCGGGGCTGGCGCTCTCGGGCGCCGGCCCGTACTCCATCGTTTCGAAGATCTTGGCGACGGTGGTCATCAGACCATCGGGTGGCGGTGCGCCGCCGAGTAGCGACCCGTGATGAAGTGCTCCAGCTGGCGCTCGATGTCGGTCAGTAAGGCGCTGGCGCCCAAGCGGAACAAGGCCGGCTTGAGCCAGCGGTCCCCCAGCTCTTCCTTCATAAGGATCATCCAGTCGAGCCCCTGCTTGGCGGCCCTAATCCCGCCGGCCGGTTTGAACCCGATCGCGGACCCGGTGCGAGTCTCGTACTCCCGGATCATACGGGTCATGACGACGCCCACCGGAAGCACGGCGTTCACCGGTTCCTTCCCCGTCGAGGTCTTGATGAAATCCGCACCCGCCATCATCGCGACCATGCTGGCGCGGGCCACGTTCGTCAGCGTTGCGAGCTCTCCGGTTCCCAGGATCACTTTCATGTGGGCGTGACCGCACGCGTCGCGAAACGCGCGCACCTCGGCATAGAGCGCGGGCCAGTCGCCCGTAAGCACATGGGCACGGGTGATCACGATGTCGATTTCCTGCGCTCCCGCGGCGACCGAGGCCTGTACTTCCTCGAGTCGCTGCGCGAACGGGCTGAGTCCCGCCGGGAATCCGGTGGACACCGCCGCGACGGGAATGCCCGATCCTGCGAGCGCGGCAACGGCGGTCGGGACGAGCGCGTGATACACGCACACCGCCCCGACCTTGATGTCGAGATGGCCCACGCCGAGCGCGTCGATCAGGTCGGGACGGAGCGGCCGGCGCGCCTTGGCGCACAGCCGCAGCACGTTGCCGGGGGTGTCGTCGCCCTGCAGCGTCGTGAGATCCATGCAGGTGATCGCGCGGAGCAGCCACGCGGCCTGCCATTCCTTCTTTACGGTGCGGCGGGTGGGAATCGTGGCGGCGCGACGCTCGACCGCGCTGCGATTGACGCGCAGCGCGCGAATAGCATCGAGGTCGAGCGGCATCCCGGGATTGCGGTCGTCCTTGGGGGCAGGACGAACCGGGACGGTCCGCAACCGGTCAGACAGCGCCTTCATGATGGCGGAGAATGCGGATCGCTGCTGGAAAAGTCAACGCGAGGAGGGAATCCCCGCCCCGTGGCGGCACGCTTCGACCGCCCATTCCTCTTCGGCGCGAATGCACTGCTGTTCGCGCGCGGCCGTCGTCGCGAGCAGCGTCGCGATCTCCTCGCCCAGCGCCTGATAGCAGGTGGGCCCGCCGGCTTCGTTCGCGACGACTTTACAGAACGCGAACGCGGACTCGGTCGTCGCGGTCCAGTCGACGAGCGCCTTGGCGGCCCCGAAGTAACAGGCCGGTCGATAGGGCTCACGCGCCTTGTGACAGAGGTCGGCCGTTTTCTTCGGATCGCGTCCCGTGTACGACGTCGCGTCCCGGCCGAGGCTCTGGAAACAGATGCTGCGGCTCTGCGCGGGTGCGCGCTCGCACGACTTCGCCGCATCGCCGATGTCGCCCTTGTTGAGATGCAGCATGACGGACGTCTGCATTTGATAGCAGGCATGCAGGTAGCGATCGGCCATGATCGAGCAGGGATACAGCGGGTCCTTTGGTTCGATCGCCTTGAAGGGGACGGCCGCCTCGTGATGATGCCCCTGTGCCGCGAGCTGCGATGCCGGATGATGGGGCGTGGTGGCGTTGATGATGCTTTCCATGAACGCGCCGCCGTAACACGACTCGCGATCCCAGCCCTCGGCGAGGAGATCGCAATCGGTCAGGGCGCGGGGCAAATCGTGGCTGTGGAACATCGTCAGCCCGTGCCCCATCCCATGCACGCACTGGAACAGCACCCAGCGGCTCTGGTCGGAGCCCTTGAAGGGCTTACACAACCCTTCGACCTCGGGCTGGGTCACCTGCTGACGCGACTCGAAGTAGGCCTGAATCACGCCGTGCCGGCAGCCGGATGAGTAGCCGTCCCCGCACTCGGCGAACGTCGCGACGATGTCGCGCGATTTGCCGTAGGCCGCGATGCCGATGCCATGCGCATACTCGTGCGCGTGCTCGGCCACGTCGGGATCGGCCGTCGCAAGCTGGTCCAGCGTGGCCACGGCATCGGCGAGACCACGCTTCGTCAGGCGCTCCGACAGGAGCTGCGAATAGCAGGTTTGCCTGGCGTCGCCGCTGTGACCGGCGCACGCGCCGCTCGCCGGGCTTGGCCGGGCGATCATTTTGGTGACCGCGAATCCGCCGGCCGCGAGGACCAGCGCCGTCACGCCGAGCGCCAGGTAGCGCAGCCGCATCATTCCCCTCACCGTCGCTGTCAGTGTCAGCATACCTCAACTCTAATGCGCTTGCGTGCGTGCTTCCAGGTTCCTAAGCTTGGGCCGTGTCGCCACCTGCCAGCACGTCGCGAGTGATTATCGTGGCGGACGCGCACCTCGGTCAGGTGCCCGCCGCCGTTGGCTCCGCTTTTCATGCGTTTCTGGACGAAATCCCCCAGCCCGGGGACCACCTCGTCCTGATGGGTGATCTGTTCGACTTCTGGTTCGAGTATCAGAGCGTGATTCCCCGCAAACACTTTGCCACCGTCACGAAGCTGCAGCAGGTACGCTCGCGCGGGATTCCGATCACGTTCGTCGGCGGAAATCATGACCGATGGGGTGGCTCGTTCTTTACCCGCGATCTCGGCATCGACTTTTTCGGCGGCGAGGCGGAAATCGATCTGGCGGGCCAGCGCGCCTTTCTCGCACACGGCGACGGGCTCACCGAGCAGCATTGGAGCGGCACAGTGATGCATCGCTTCACCCGGCACCCGCTCACGATCGCGGTTTTCCGCGTTCTCCATCCCACGATCGGGTTCTGGATCGCCGACCTGTTTTCCCGCCATCTCGCCGACAGTACGAAGGACCGCGCGGTGCTGGATCGTGCCGCGGCCGCACAGCGCCGCTGGGCCGCCGATTTCCTGGCGCGCCGTCCCGACGTCGGGCTCGTGATCATGGCGCACACCCACCGGCCGGTCGTGGACCGCCAGCCCGACGGCCGCAGCTACGTGAATCCCGGCGCGTTTCTCGACGGGGGGCGTTATGCGGTCCTTACTAAGGAAGGCGTGGTCGAGCTGAAGCTATTCACAGCGGGACGACTTCAACCTGCTTGAGCTGCTCCCCGAGAAAGCGCGCGCCGACCTTTCGGAAATGCGGCTCGTCGTCGGACACCACGAAGCGATGATCATGATCGGAGCCGTTGGACCCGAGATCGAGCCGCTCGAGCTCCTGGGCGACCGCGGTCGCGGTTTCTTCCGCTGAATCCACCAGCTTTACGTCGGGCCCCATCACGCGCGCGAGGAGCGGTTTGAGCAGGGGGTAGTGTGTGCATCCCAGCACCAGCACGTCGATCCTGGCGCGCTGCAGCGGTGCCAGGTACTCGCGCGCAATCAACTCCGCAGCGGGATGCTCGAACCAGCCTTCCTCGACCAGCGGGACGAACAAGGGACACGGCTGGCCGTGGACGCGCGCATCAGGGCGCAACGCCTTGATCGCGCGTTCGTACGCGCCGCTCGCGATCGTGCCCGCGGTGCCGATCACACCGATGATGCCCGTTTTCGTCGCCGCCACGGCGGCGCGAGCGCCCGGCTCGATCACACCGACGACCGGCACCGGCGAGCGCTCTCGGAGATACGCGAGCGCGTGCGCCGTGCTGGTGTTGCACGCCACGACCACGGCCTTCACGCCCCGACTCAGCAGGAACGCGAGGATCTCGCCGCTGTAGCGACGCACGGTGTCGGGGGACTTGGGCCCGTAGGGAACGCGGGCGGTATCGCCGAAATAGATGACGGCTTCGCGCGGCAGCCGCTCGAACAGCGCGCGCGCGACGGTCAGGCCGCCGATCCCCGAGTCGAACACGCCGAGCGGGGCTTTATTCATGGAATCGGAATCGTGACGCCGATGCCGCTGGGGTACGCGCGAACCTTGAGGTCCGGGGGAAAATCGCGCAGGTGCGCCGAAACGTAGGCCTCCGCGCCTGCGAGCAGGTGATTGAAGACCCACAGCACGAGCCAGTCCTGCACCTCCTGCTCCTTCAGTTCGAGGTTCGACCCATGAATCGATTTGATGTAGTTGGCTTCCTGCTGTGCCTTCAGCGTCATCATCGCGGTCACGCCTTCCCAGGCGACAAACACCGCGCCCGTGGCGTGGCGGCCGGTGACGGCCTGACCCCACCCCGGAATGAGAAAGGAGCGCCAAAACGCGCCCATCGGTCGGACGCCTTTGGGCAGCGTGTCGCTGGGGAGGACGAGACGCATGGTATCTCGAGTTGCGGTGGTATCCTGGGCGGGCAGACGGGCTGACGGGCTGACGGACAACACCGCGATCAGCAGCGTCGCCCAACCGCCCGTCCGCCGGTCCGCCCGTCCGCCCGTCATCAGCGCGCCACCAACACGTTCAATCGTCCGCGCTCCAATTCCACCGTGCATTCGTTCGTCCCTGGTTCTCGCAGCTCGCCGTCCACGTGCACGACCAGCCGGTGCTCCGGCAAGCGCACCACCAGCTTCGCCGTCTTGATCATGGCGACCTCACGCATGGACGTATGCGTTCCCCGGATCACGCGCGGAATCGCCATGAGGAATCGCGGCAATGAGACCCGTCGGATCAGACAGACGTCCATCTTCCCGTCCGTGGGATCGGCGTCGGGGGCGAACCGATAGCTGCCGCCTGACGTCGTGCCGTTGCACGCCTCGATCATCATCATGTACCCCCGCTCCCGAAAACCGGGCGCGGCCACGTCGAACACCTGGGGCTGGAACGTGAAGAACGTCCGCACGATCGGCACAAGATATGAAAAAAAGCCCCGGAGATTGGTCATCCGGTTTCGGGTCTGGACGACCGCCGGCCCGAAGCCGAACCCCACACTGTTGACGAACCACTCGTCCAGGACGCGTCCCGCGTCGAACCGTCGGGAGGTGGCGGTGACGAGCCGGGCGACGGCGCGACTCGGGTCGTACCCATACACGCCGACGATTTTCGCAAAATCGTTCCCCGAGCCGACCGGGACGACGCCGAGCGCGGCGTCGGTGTCGCTCCGGAGCAGGCCGTTGGCCACTTCGTGGACGGTCCCGTCGCCGCCGACCGCCACGATGTGCCGCGCGCCCTGGCGCGCCGCGTGTTCGGCCAGCTCCTGGCCGTGTCCCGGACCCTCGGTGCGGACGAGGTCGACGGCCCATCCCTGCGCGCGAAACGCGCGCGCCACGACCGACTCCGCGCGTCGCGCAGCGCCGCGGCCCGCGGCGGGATTAACGATGACGTGGGCATGAAGCACAACGGCAGACAAGATAGTCATCTCGTCTGCCGTGGTGGATCGTCCTGTCGGGGAACGGCGCGCGACCGCTAGGCCGGCTTGAGGTACTCCTCCGCCCAGTTGACCGCGAACTCGACGCCGCACCGCCCGCAGGGCAGCCGGCTCGGCTTGCCACGCAGGGACACGCGGTCGCGGCAGGACGGGCAGACGGCGTAGAACTCACCGATCTGCACGGACCGCGGCACGTTGCGGGGCCGGGGCACGATCGTCCATTGGCGAGGGGGAGTGTTCGACATCTGGAGGAAGGCACGGACAACGGGCACGGGGGTTCCTTTTACATCCACCACTGCGGCGAGGCCCTGGGCCTTGATCAGCCGGTACCATGCGCCGCGGCGCAACTTGCAGTTTACATCGGCTTGCAGACGAGCCCACACCATCGGGTTGACCCCAAGCGTCGAAGGGACGGCAATACTAACGAGACGCTACCTATTTCGTCGTGACGGCAGTCACCTCAGCCCAATCGATTTCGAACTCCTGGCGACAGCGCGCGCATTCGAGTGCGCGCACGGCCTTCTTGGGCAGCGGCGCGCGGGCGCGGCAGTTCGGACACACGCCGTAGGTTCCCCGAAGATGCGGCGGGACTTTGCGGTTTTCCTTGTCGCCTTCCACGACGCCCCAGCGTTGCGGCGGCCGTTGCTGAATCTCCAGCCAGGCGCGCAGCACGCCGACCGGGCGGCGATTCACTTCGATGGTCGCTTGTAAGTCATCAAGTTTGAGCACGCGATACCACGCCCCACGGCGGAGCTTCACCGGGACGTCAGCCTGAATGCGAGCGAATAGCATGGCCATCCGTCGCTCCTGTGCGGAACGTGAATAGGGAGGGCGCGGGGGCACCAATATACAAGTCTTCACCTGTGACAACAGTCACGAGTTGTCCCAGTGGATCTCGAAGTGCCCGTTGCATTTGGGGCAGCGCATGCTCGTCGCGCGCTCCTCGAGCTGCGCGCGCTCGCGGCAATTGGGGCACACGCCGTAGCGCGCGCCCCACGTCATGGGCAGGCGCGGCGAGCGGGCGGGCCGCGGCACGATGGCCCATTGCTTCGGTCGTTCTGGTTGAATCTCGAGGGACTGGCGCGGGAACGGCGTGGGCTTCCCGTGGACGTCGAGCACGGCTTCCGTCGCGGTCAGCTTCACGACGCGGTACCAGGCACCGCGCCGGATATGGCCTGCCTCCGTGGGACGCAGGCGCGCCCATTGTCCTGTAGTCGTCATGAGTCCGCCGAGTGCGGGCTTACGAAATTCGGGGCGGCGCGTGGAAAGTCAACTAGGGAAAAGGGTGGCGGGAGGTTTGAAGGCACAGCGCCCGGCATCAGGCCGGGCGCCGGTTACGACTTTTCGCGCGAGGGAGGATCCTAGCGCACGACGACCTGCCCCTGTGGAGCGTCAAAGAGGACGTAATCTTGCGTGCCGTTGCAGTCCAATCTCACCCCACCGAGGCGTGGTGGGGCGGGGCCGCCCACGGGAAACGTGAAACTGAGCTGATCGGCGGGATCGTTTGCCGTGGTGCCGTTATCCCGCACTCGCGTGACCCATTCGTTTCCAAACGCGTGCTCAGGTCCCACACCACTGATCCACGCGTCGTTCCCGGCCACCGCGAGGCAGTTCACGGTAACGTGGATACCGCCGCCACCGTTCGCTTGCGAAAACTGGTCGTGCCATTGGCCCGACGCGCTACCATCGGAGAATTGGAGCGCGACGAGGGAAAAGTTTGCGTCGCATCCTGGCGTCCCGCCGGTCCCGCTGCAAACATCGGGCCCGCCCACGGTAGCTCTGTGAATCACGCCACCGACGCTGGCCTGCAGTCTCGGGCCGTCCGACTCGACATTGGGTGCGACGGTGCCTTCAGTGCAACCGAACGCGACGGCCGTGGCGAGGATGATGGGGGTGTGCTTGAATCGCATGGTGCCTCCAACGCAACAGGATAGGACTGCGCTAGCGGCGCGGGGTCCCGTCGTCGGGTGGCAGTCACACGTCACTCTGGCAGGCGGGGCGCTCGCGGCGCCCGGAATGTGGACATGAACGTGCTGCGCGCGCGCGTCGACCGCTAGATGATCGCGATGACCACGCTGGCTGAGCGATGGCGGGAGCGTGTAGGAATCGAACCGCTCCCGCACTCGCGCGCACTCGGCCTCGTGCATGCGATGCAAGCAGTTACGACTCAGTCCTTAATCTAGGCGCGCCGACATCAGACGCTTCGCCGCATCACGAAACCCGTTTGCGCCTGCGAAGAACTGGCGCAAGCGCGCGCAATGCCTCATTCACCGCGTCGGAATCGGGGAAGACGTCCAGTAGTTCCGGATCGAGAACGATGATGTTCGTCCCCTCTCGATAGCGAGCCGCCGTCACGCCGCGGACACCTTTCGAGAAGTCGTACTCCGGCCGCATCGTGTCGCGATCGGTCTCTCTAACCTGCCGCTTACCCTTGGCCTTTTTCATAGTTCTGGCGCTCGCGTTTAGAGGCGAGTCTTGCGCTAATGATGCGGGTTCGTGGCGGACGCTCGACAAAAGAAACGACCAAGAGGCGACCGCGCGTTGAAAGGCCCATCACAACATAACGTTCTTCGCCCACCGAGTGATCAGGATCAGGCAACAGAATGGAAAGGCGGTCACTAAAGGCTGTGACCGCCTCATCAAAGGCCACGCCGTGCTTGCGGAGATTGGCCGCAGCCTTGCTCACATCCCATTCGAATTGATACGGCACGCCGCGAATCTAAGTGCACAGCGGCGAAAGCGCCTAACGGATCGCGCTTAAGCTGCGGCGCGCTGAAGAAAAAGTAGTCATTCAATAGCCTACGCGCGCCGGCAGCTTCAAGCGCGTGTTAGGCGCCGGTCGAGGTGGATGGTTGCCCCGGATCGCCCGAACTCCTAGACGCCAGATATGCACGCACATCCTTAGAAGCAAAGAGAATGATCAAGCTTGCCGCATAGAGAATAGAGGCG
>Ga0137428_1000242_pt1 | contig 24267 bp, 25 predicted proteins | sample EasRivERMZT718_2_FD_102305 | JGI IMG/M metagenome (GOLD analysis project Ga0137428, IMG submission 102305) | Soil microbial communities from meander-bound floodplain in the East River, Colorado, USA - East River MetaG ERMZT718_2 | ecosystem: Environmental > Terrestrial > Soil > Floodplain ...
CGGCACGTCGACCGTGATCTTGCGTCCTTCCTTCGTCCACTTCGCAAAGCCGCCGTCGAGCACCGCGACCTTGTCGTGGCCGATCCAGCGCAGCATCCACCACAGGCGCGCGGCCATGGCGCCGGGCCCGCCGTCGTAGCAGACCACCTGATCCTTGGGCGTCAGGCCGGTCTTCTCGAGCCACTTCTCGAAATCCTGCGGGTCGGGCAGGGGATGGCGGCCGTTCTTTCCGGTCTTGCGCGCGGAGAGGTCGCGGTCGAGGTGCGCGAATAGCGCCCCCGGGATATGGCCTGCGCGGTACTGCTGCTCGCCCAGGTCAGGCTTGGCGAGGTCGTGGCGGCAGTCGAACACCCGCCACTTGACCAGGTTGGCGGCTAGCTCACCGGTCGAGGCGAGTGTGGAGCCATTCATGGAAGTGCACCTCTGCGTCTTCCATCGGGGATTGATACGGGCCGGCGTCGTCGAGCCCTTGCTGGTACAGCGCGCGCCGGCCGCGGTCCAGGCGCATGCAGATCTCGTTGTCCTCGATCGCGGTCTCGACGTAGGCCGCTTGCTGCGCCTCGATGAATTCGCGCTCGAAGAGGGCGATTTCCTCGGGATAGTAGAACTCGACCACGTTGGTGGTGCGCGTCGGCGAGCGCGGGATGAGGTGCGACACGATAAGCACGTTCGGGTACCACTCGAGCATCAGCCCGGGGTAATAGGTCATCCACAGCGCGCCCTGCTTTGGTTCGCCTCCATCGAGAACCTTTAGGCAGGCTTCGTGCCAGCGCTTGTACGTCGGCGTCCCCGGCCGGGCGAACCCGGACTTGGCTTCGACGATCTGCACCGAGTAGTCCGAGCCGTAGTCGACCGTGAAGTTATTGCAATCGGTGAAATTGCCGAGCCCGGGATGGAAGAAATCGACGTGGTAGACCTCGAGGTAGGTCTCGATGAAGGTCTTCCAGTTGATGTCGTACTCGTCGATGCGCACCGAGTCGAGCACGTAGCCGCTGAAGTTCCAGTCGGCGTTGGTGGTGATGCGCGCGAGGTCGCGGGCGGGATCGCGCGGACCGGCGAACAGCAGCCCGTTCCAGTTCGCGAGCGGGGTCGAAGCGAGCTTGACGCAGGGCTGGTCGGCGAAGCGCGGCGCGCCGAGCAGCTCGCCCTTCATGTCGTAGGTCCAGCGATGCACCGGGCAAACGATGTTCTCGGCGTTGCCGCGGCCTTCCAGCATGATCGCCTGGCGGTGGCGGCAGACGTTCGACAGGAGCTCGATCCCGGTGTGATTCCTGACCAGAACCTTGGCGTGGTCCATCCAGGCGAGCGTGTGCCAGTCGCCTGCGTTCGGGACCATCAACTCGTGGCCGACGTAATTCGGCCCGGACTGGAACAGAAGGCGTTTTTCTGCCTCGAAGATCTCCGGGTCGAAATACCAGGAGACCGGCAAATGACAACTCGTTGGTTTTAGCTGCTTGAGTGGTGCAACATCCGCCATGCGTTGTAAAGCCCTCAAGAAAACAGTATTTTAGCAAACGATGAGCAAGCCTTCAGAGCTCGACTTCGAGAAGGCGCTTGCCGAGCTCGAGAAAATCGTCGCGCGCATGGAAAGCGGCGAGCTTTCGCTCGAGCAGTCGCTCGCCACCCACAAGCGCGGCCTCGAGCTCGCGCGCTTCTGCCAGCAGAAGCTGGAGGCGGCCCAGCAGCAAGTCAAGGTCCTCGAAGGTGAAGTGTTGAAACCCCTGGAAAGCGTTACCAGCCCTTCGGCAGCCGCCGCCGACTCCGATGAAGATTCTTGACAGCGAATTCCAGGCCTGGATGGGCGGGGTGCAGGCGCGGATGGAAACCGCGCTGGCGCGGCTGCTGCCGGCGGCTCATGTCGCGCCCGCGCGGCTGCACGAGGCGATGCGCTACGCGACGCTCGAGGGCGGCAAGCGCGTGCGACCGCTGCTGACGTTCGCTGCCGGCGAGGTCTCGGGTGCTGCGCCCGAGCGGCTCGAGCTCGCGGCCGCCGCGGTGGAGCTGATCCACGCCTACTCGCTCGTGCACGACGATCTGCCGTGCATGGACGACGATACCCTGCGCCGCGGCAAGCCCACCGTGCACGTGGAGTACGACGAGGCGACCGCGCTCCTGGTGGGCGACGCGCTCCAGTCGCTCGCTTTCCAGCTCATTTCGGAGCACAGGATTTCCGATGACCCGCGAACGCAGCTCGAGATGGTGAAGACCCTGGCCGCCGCCGCCGGCTCGCGCGGCATGGCGGGCGGCCAGCAGATCGACCTGGAGGCCACCGGGAAAGCGCTCTCCCTTCCCGAGCTCGAGTTCATGCACATCCACAAGACCGGAGCGCTGATCCGGGCCGCCGTCACGCTCGGAGCCGGTTGTGGAGCTCTGGAACAAGATCAAAAGCAGCGGCTCGATCGCTACGCCAAGGCCATGGGCCTCGCCTTCCAGGTGGTCGACGACGTGCTCGACCACGACGCGAGCACCGCGACGCTGGGCAAGACGGCGGGCAAGGATTCGAGGCAGGGCAAGCCGACGTACGTCTCGGCCATAGGCGTGGCGCGCGCCCGCGAGCTCGCCGAGGACCTCCGCGGCGAGGCCCATGCGGCGCTCGCGGACCTGGGCGCGCGCGCGCGCCACCTCGCCGAGCTCGCCGATTTCATCGTTCTGAGAAAATTCTAGATGGCCGCCGTTACCCATGAGCTGCCGGCCAACGGCGGCAACCCGACGAGCTACGACCTGCTTAAGACGATCGACGAGCCGGCGCAGCTGCGCTCGCTCGAGCGCAAGCAGCTCGCCCAGCTCGCCGCCGAGCTGCGCGGCTACGTGCTCGAGTCGGTGTCGAAGACGGGCGGGCACCTGTCCTCGAACCTCGGCACCGTAGAGCTGACGATCGCGCTGCACTACGTCTTCGACACGCCCGAGGACCGCATCGTGTGGGACGTGGGCCACCAGACCTACCCGCACAAGATCCTCACCGGGCGCCGCGAGGCGATGGCGCGCCTTCGCATGCTCGACGGCATTTCGGGCTTTCCGCGGCGCTCGGAATCGAAGTACGACACCTTCGGCACGGCGCATTCGAGCACTTCCATTTCGGCGGCGCTCGGAATGGCAGTGGCTTCAAGAATACGAAAAGAAAGTCGACGCTGCATCGCTGTCATCGGCGACGGCGCGATGTCGGCCGGCATGGCCTACGAGGCGATGAACAACGCCGGCGCCATGAACGTCGACCTGCTCGTCGTTTTGAACGATAACGAGATGTCGATCTCGCCGCCGGTCGGCGCGCTCACCAACTACCTCGCGCGGCTCCTGTCCGGCCGCATCTATTCGACCGCGCGGCGGGCGAGCGAGCACCTGCTGAAGCGCGTCGGCGTGTGGGAGCTCGCGCGGCGCACCGAGGAGCACGTGAAGGGCATGGTCACGCCCTCCACGCTGTTCGAGGAGTTCGGCTTCAACTACCTCGGGCCGATCGACGGCCACGACCTCGACGCGCTGATCCCGACCCTGACCAACATCAAGAAGCTCTCCGGGCCGCAGTTCCTGCACATCGTCACGCGCAAGGGACAGGGGTACAAGCTCGCCGAGGAAGACCCGATCGCCTACCACGGTCCGAGCAAGTTCAATCCTGCAGAAGGGCTGCAGAAGGCGCCGGGCGGGAAACCTACTTATTCGCAGGTCTTCGGCGACTGGCTGTGCGACATGGCGACGCGCGATCCGCGCCTGGTCGCGGTTACCCCGGCGATGCGCGAAGGCTCGGGCATGGTGGCGTTCTCCGAGCGCTTTCCGGAGCGCTATTTCGACGTCGGCATCGCCGAGCAGCATGCCGTCACCTTCGCCGCCGGGCTCGCCTGTGAAGGCATGAAGCCGGTGGTCGCGATCTACTCGACTTTCCTGCAGCGCGGCTACGACCAGCTGATCCACGACGTCGCCATCCAGAACCTGCCGGTGTTGTTCGCGCTCGACCGCGGCGGCCTGGTCGGCGGGGACGGCGCCACCCACAACGGCGCCTTCGACTATGCCTACCTGCGTACCGTGCCGAACCTCACGGTGATGGCGCCATCGGATGCCGCGGAGTGCCGGAACATGCTGTTCACCGGAATCAACCTGGGCCGGCCGGCGGCAGTGCGCTATCCGCGCGGCGCCGCGCTCGGCGATGTGTCGCGCGAGATGTACGCGATTACCGTGGGCAAGGCCGAAATCCGGCGCGCGGGCCGGCGCGTCGCCATCCTCGCCTTCGGCGCAATGCTCAAGCCCGCACTCGAGGCGGGCGAAGCCCTCGACGCTACCGTGGTCAACATGAGGTTCGTGAAGCCCCTGGACACCGCGGTAATCGATGAACTGGCTAGGACGCACGAGCTGCTCGTGACCGTGGAGGAGCACCAGGTGATGGGCGGGGCGGGTTCCGCGGTCTGCGAGGCGCTTGCAAGTGGAACGGCCAGGGTGCTGGTCCTCGGCCTGCCGGACCGCTTCATCGACCATGGGGACCCCGGAAGGCTGCTTGCTTCGGTAGGATTGGATGCCGCAGGAATCCAAAAAGCGATTACGGACGTAATGTCCGAGTAATTTACTCGGATGTTAAAATGGACCCCATGAACATACGCGACCTGCAGAGCATCCCCGACGTCCAGGCCACCCCGGACTCGCGCAAGCTCGCCATCGACAAGGTGGGGATCAAGGCCATCCGGCACCCGGTCCAGATCAGGGAGCGCTCCGGCGCGGTGCAGCACACGGTAGCCACCTTCAACATGTACGTCGGCCTGCCGCACCAGTTCAAGGGCACGCACATGTCGCGCTTCGTCGAGATCCTGAACGCGCACGAGCGCGAAATCACGGTCGAGACCTTCCAGGTGATGCTCCAGGAAATGGTGCAGAAGCTCGAGGCCAAGGAAGGCCGCATCGAGATGAGCTTCCCGTACTTCGTCGACAAGGCCGCGCCGGTCTCCGGTGTGCGCAGCCTGATGGACTACGAGGTGACGTTCGTCGCCCAGATCCTGAAGGGCGAGCGCTGCTTCGCCATGAAGGTGCTGGTGCCCGTGACGAGCCTGTGCCCCTGCTCGAAGAAGATCTCCGAATACGGCGCGCACAACCAGCGCTCGCACGTCACCGTCACCGCGTACACCCGGGAATTCGTCTGGATCGAAGAGATTATCGATCTCATCGAAAAGCAGGCCTCGAGCGAGCTCTACGGGCTGCTCAAGCGCCCCGACGAGAAGTTCGTCACCGAGCGCGCCTACGACAACCCGAAGTTCGTCGAAGACATGGTGCGCGACGTCGCCGCGGTGCTCAACCTCGACGAGCGCATCACCCGCTACGTGGTGGAGTCGGAGAACTTCGAGTCGATCCACAACCACAGCGCCTACGCGTTGATCGAGAGGGACAAACGCAGCGGGCAGTAGCGGGAATCGTCCTGGTCATGTTTGGATTCACGGCTGATGGCCAGGACTTCGCAAAAGAGCGCGCGCGGATGGTTGCCGAGGTGGACGCGATGTACGCGGAAACCCGCTCGGAAACCGGCTTCGCGCGGATGTCGCCGGCGGTGCGCGCGGCGATGGGCAAGGTCGAGCGCCACCGGCTCGTTGCATCGAGCGAAGCGTCGCGGGCGTACCGCAACCATCCGTTGCCGATCGGCAGCGGCCAGACCATCTCGCAGCCCTACATCGTCGCGCTTTCCACCGATCTGCTCGTGCCGAAGCCGACCGACGTGGTCCTCGAAGTCGGAACGGGCTCGGGCTACCAGGCGGCGGTGCTCGCCGAAGTCGTCTCCCGTGTGTACTCGATCGAGATCATCGAGTCCTTGGGAAGGACCGCCGCCAAGCGTCTGGAAGCACTCGGCTACGGCAATATCGAAGTACAGATCGGCGACGGCTACGCCGGCTGGCCGGAGAAGGCGCCGTTCGACGGCATCGTGGTGACCGCCGCGGCGCCGCGCGTGCCGCAACCGCTCGTCGACCAGCTCAAGCCCGGCGGCCGCATGGTGATCCCGGTCGGCGGCGCGGGCGACATCCAGTATCTCAAGCTGCTGACCAAGCGCACCGACGGCGGCGTGGACGAAAAGCGGGTGCTTCCCGTGCGGTTCGTACCCCTGGTTCCTGGGAAATGAATTCGGGGTCAGGGTGCGAATTCGTTTTCACGTACGTAAAAACGAATTCGCACCCTGACCCCGAATTCAGAAGCGGCGGATCAGCACCATGGTGTGGCCGTCGCGCTTCATCTCCACGCGATTCAGGAAGGTCATGCCGAGGAGGGCGGTGTCGAGGCCCTGCTCGATCACCACGCCGTCGACGCCGGTGACCTCGATCGAACCCAGCCGCACGGTGTCGAACCTCACGCGGTAGATCGGCACCACGCCGCCGGCGGTGCTGCTGTAGCCGCGCTCGCCTTTGCGGTAGTCGATTCCCAGCCGCTGCGCGTCGGCTGCCGGCAGGGCGATCATCGTCGCTCCGGTGTCGACGAGGAAGCGGACCGGGTTGCCATTGATCGCGCCGTCGGTATAGAAATGCCCGCGCGGGTCGGCGGCGAGCGTGACGCTCTGGCGGTCGCTGGCCGCGGCCGCGGAGCGGTAGTGCTGGCCGATCTTGAGCACGCGCTGCTTGCCGTCGATCTCGACCGTGACCTGGCTGTGCTCGCGCTCGACCGAGATCAGGGTAACGCCGTTCCACTTCTGTCCGACCTTGACCATCTTCGGCTCGCCGCCGCCGACGGCGAGCACTGCCGCGCGGTCGCCGCCCAGGCCGATCAGGGCGACGTCGACCGCAGCGGCAGGGCCGCAGGCGAGAGCGAGGAGAAGCGCAATAATACGGGTCATGAAACCAGTCGGTATTTTTAGAGCAGCCCGCACGGAAGGGCCAGGGTATTTTGCCACCTACCTCGAGCGGCGCTCAATTCCGTGGAAAGTCGTCGCCCTCGACCAGGGCGAGCCGGTGCCGCGCGACCCGAGGAATTTTTCCGGTCTGGCGGTGATGGGCGGGCCGATGAGCGCGAACGACGAGCTGCCCTGGATCGCGCCACTCCTCGAGCTCCTGCGCAACGCTGTACGCCAGGACGTGCCGGTGATCGGGCACTGCCTCGGCGGGCAGCTCATGTCGCGAGCCTTCGGCGGAACCGTGCGCGCGAACCCGGTGCGCGAGATCGGTTGGGGCGAAATCCGGGTGGCCGACAACGGCGTCGCGCGCGAGTGGCTCGGCGAGCTCCAGTCGTTCCAGACCTTCCAGTGGCACGGCGAGACCTTCAGCATCCCGCCCGGCGCCACGCGCGTCCTCGAGGGCGAGCACTGCGCCAACCAGGCCTTCGCGCTCGGGCGGCACTTCGCCATGCAATGCCACGTCGAGATGACCCCGGAGCTGGTGCGCACCTGGCTCTCCACCGGGAGCGAGGAAATCCGCGAGCACAAGAAAAGCCCGGCGGTGCAGCCGCCCGCGGAGATCGAGAAGGACCTCGCGCCGCGCCTCGACCGGCTGCACGAGGTCGCGGACAAGATCTACGACCGGTGGAGCGAAGGCCTCAGTAGGGGGTAAACGGGGAGCATAGGGGGCGACGGGGGAGGTTTCCCCCCGTAAGTCCCGCCCCCGTTTCAATCCCGGAAGTTGATGAATTGAAGCGGAAGGTCGGCTACGGACTTCCGCACCAGCTGAATCGCCGACTGCAGGTCGTCCTTCTTCGCGCCTGAAATTCGCACCGCGTCGCCTTGGATCGAGGCGGCGACCTTGAGCTTCGAGTCCTTGACGAGCTTCTGGATCTGCTTGCCCTTCTCCTGCGGCACGCCGACCTTCACCGTGACCGGCCGCTTCACTTTGTCGCCCGAGATCGTCTCCACTGCGCCGGGCTCGAGCGAGCGGACGTCGACGCCGCGCTTCGCAAGGCGCGTGCGCAGCACGTCGAGCACCTGGCCGAGCTTGAACTCGTCGTCGGCGTACACGGTCAGGACCAGCTCGTTCTGCTCCACGCGGGCGTCGGAGCCCTTGAAGTCGAAGCGGTTGGTGACTTCCTTGTTGGTCTGCTCGACCGCGTTCTTCACTTCCTGCTGGTCGACCTGGGAAACGATGTCGAAGGAGGGCATTAGATTCTCTTCTCGTAAAATAGGCTGAGCGGATCTTCGCGATAAGACCCGAAGGGCGATCGGCGACGGAAGCCGAAAGCCTCATAGAGCTTGATGGCTTCGGCCTGGTGGATCCCCGTCTCCAGCCGCAGCAGCTCGACGCCGTGCTCGCGCGCGTGCGCGGCCAGGCGCTCGAGCATTCGCTGACCCAGGCCGAGGCCGCGGAACCGCGGCCGCACGTACATGCGCTTGAGCTCGGCGTATTCGACGCCGTAGAGCTGCACGCCGCCGCAGCCGGCGGCCTCGCCTTCCATGCGCGCGACGTAGAACGCGACCCCGTTGCGCAGCAACTTGTCGACGCTATAGCCGTGGCGGCTTTCGGCGGGGTAACGCGAGGCGAGGTGCGCCTCGAGCTCGCCGATCAGCCCGGCCGCGTCCGCGGAGTCCGGACGCTCTAGCGCGAGTTGAGCCGTTTCAGCTCGTCGATCCAGCGCGCGGTGGCGTTGCGGATCCATTCGAGATCGGCGGGATCGTCGTACTGCGTAAAGATAGAGAGGGTGAGCGCCTTGCCGCGCAGCAGGACGAGGCTGGTGGACGACAGCACGAATTTCGAGCTCTGCAGGAAGCCGCCCTTGCTGCGCGAGCCTTGCAGCATGGCGACCGCGTCCGGATCCTTGCGCAGCTCGGCGAGCGTGCTGACCGCCCCGACGGGCCGCGAATCGAGGTACTTCTGGTAGTCCGCGGCGCCCGACACCGGTCCCAGCTCGCGCAGCGAGCCGCCGGCGAACGCCTGGAACGCGCTCTCGGACATGCGCTCGCGCTCCATGGCGCGCGGCGTGACGACCACCATGTAGCGCCTGAGCTCGAGCGGGTCGCCGAGCGTGAAGCGGCGCAGGTCGGCGTCGGAGACCGCGAACAGCAGCACGCGGTTCGACGCCGAGGTCGTGGCCTCGCCCAGCTCCTGCAGCCGCGGCGAGCCGGTGGCGGTCGTGTCGGCGAAGCCGGGCGGGGCATCGAGGCCGATGCGCGCTTCGCCGACCTGCACGGCGAAAGGCGCGGCTGCACACTGCAGCGACGAGGCCGCGAGAAGGGCGGCAAGGACGGAGGCGAGGGCGCGCACTGCGGCCATTCTAGCCCGAGCGGTATCATGCAGTTTTTCCGGAGACTGACTTGGGGACGATTCTCGGCACGCTGCCGAAGGGCGAGAAAATCGGCATTGCCTTCTCGGGCGGCCTCGACACGAGCGCGGCGGTGCACTGGATGCGCTCGAAAGGCGCGATCCCCTACGCGTATACCGCACACCTCGGCCAGCCCGACGAGTCCGACTACGCGGACATTCCGCGCAAGGCGCTGAGCTATGGGGCGCAGAAGGCGCGACTGGTCGAGTGTCGTCCGCAGCTCGTCGCCGAAGGCATCGCCGCCCTGCAATGCGGCGCCTTCCACATCTCGACCGGCGGTGCCACCTACTTCAACACCACGCCGCTCGGCCGCGCGATCACCGGCACGATGCTGGTCGTGGCGATGCGCGAGGACGGCGTCGGCGTCTGGAGCGACGGCAGCACGTACAAGGGCAACGATATCGAGCGCTTCTACCGCTACGGGCTGCTCGCCAACCCGGATCTCCGGATCTACAAGCCGTGGCTCGACCAGCGCTTCATCGACGAGCTGGGCGGACGGCGCGAGATGTCGGCCTACATGGCAAGCGCCGGCTTCGATTACAAGATGAGCGCCGAGAAGGCCTATTCCACCGACTCCAATCTTCTCGGCGCCACGCACGAGGCCAAGGACCTCGAGTTCCTCGACAAGGGCATCGGGATCGTCCAGCCGATCATGGGCGTCGCCTTCTGGCGCGACGACGTGAAGGTGAAAGCCGAGAGGGTCAGCGTGGAATTCGCGCAGGGCCAGCCGGTGGCGCTGAATGGCCAGCGCTTCTCGGATTGCGTGAAGATGATGGAAGACGCCAATGCGATCGGTGGCCGGCACGGCCTGGGCATGTCTGACCAGATCGAGAACCGCATCATCGAGGCGAAGAGCCGCGGCATCTACGAGGCGCCGGGCATGGCGCTGCTGCACATCGCCTACGAGCGCCTGGTGACCGGCATTCACAACGAGGACACGATCGAGCAGTACCGCACGAACGGCCGGCGCCTCGGCCGGCTCCTGTACCAGGGGCGCTGGTTCGACCCGCAGGCGATGATGCTGCGCGAGACCGCGCAGCGCTGGGTCGCCAAGGCGGTGACCGGGGAGGTGACCCTGGAGCTGCGCCGCGGCAACGACTACTCGATCCTCGACACGAAGAGCCCGAACCTCACCTACAAGCCCGAGCGCCTGACCATGGAGAAGGGCGAGGAAGTGTTCTTCACGCCGGGCGACCGCATCGGCCAGCTCAGCATGCGCAACCTCGATATCGCCGATACGCGCGACAAGCTGCGCGTCTACGGAGAGGCAGGGCTGCTGGGGGAGGGTTCCGGTGCTCCCCTTCTAGGGCCGGAAAAGCCGAAGAAGCGGTAGCTACTTTCCGACGGCGAGCTTCACGCCGAAGCCGAGCAGCATGGTGCCCGCGATCCGGTTGAGCCACACGGCCACGCGCGGGCTGGCGCGCATGCGATCGGCGGCGAAGTGCGTGATGGAGATCACGATCACGCAGTAGAGAAACGTGAGCACGGCTATGGTCAGGGCCATCACGCCGAAGGTGAGCAGTCCCTGGTGCCGCGCAGGATCGACGAACAGCGGAAAGAAGGCCATGTAGAACACGATCGCCTTCGGGTTGAGCAGCGTGATGAGCATCGCCTGCCGGAAGAAGCGGCGCGGCTGCATCTCCAGCACGGGCGCATCGCCCGGCTTGGCGAGCACCATGCGGATACCGAGGTAGGCCAGGTAGATTGCACCGGCGTACTGCACCACGCCGAACAGCGCGGGGTTTGCGGTGAGCACCGCCGCCACGCCGGCGACGGCCAGCCACATGAGTACCTGGTCGCCGACGATCACGCCCAGCGTCGCCGCCAGCCCGCCGACGATGCGGCCCTTGCTGGTCGAGGTAATGATCGCCAGGTTGCCGACGCCGGGGATCGCCAGGAAGACGATCACCGCGACTACGAAGGCCCAGTAGTCAGCAACGCCGAACATCTTATTTTTTTCCTAGAACCAGGAACTCAAGCAACGCCTTCTGGGTGTGGAGCCGGTTCTCCGCCTCGTCCCACACTACGCTCTGCGGGCCGTCGATCACCTCGGCGGCGACTTCCTCGCCGCGGTGCGCCGGCAGGCAGTGCATGAAAAGCGCGTCCTTCTTCGCCGCGCGCATCATCTCGGCGTCGACCTGCCAGTCCTGGAAGTCGCGCCGGCGCTCGTCGTTCTCGGCCTCGAAGCCCATCGAGGTCCAGACGTCGGTGGTGACGAGGTCCGCGCCTTTCGCGGCCTTCATGGGCTCGGCGAACGCCTCGCAGTTGCGGTTGATCCGCTCTTTCTCGACTTCATAGCCGGGCGGCGTGGAGATGTGCAGCTTGAAATCGAACAGCGCCGCCGCCTGCAGCCAGGTATTGCAGACGTTGTTGGAGTCGCCGATCCACGCCACGGTCTTGCCGCGGATCGCGCCGCGGTGCTCGACGTAGGTGAACACGTCGGCGAGGATCTGGCACGGGTGATACTCGTTGGTGAGGCCGTTGATCACCGGCACCCGCGAGCTGCCGGCGAAGCGCTGGATGATGTCCTGCTCGAAGGTGCGCACCATGATGACGTCGCACATGCGCGAGATCACCTGCGCCGCGTCCTCGACCGGCTCGCCGCGCCCGAGCTGCGAGTCGCGCGTGAAGAGATAGATCGCGGCGCCGCCGAGCTGGTGCATGCCAGCCTCGAACGACATGCGGGTGCGCGTCGAGGGTTTCTCGAAGATCATGGCGAGCGTGCGGTCCTCGAGCGGCCAGTAGCGCTCGTAGCGCTTGAACTTGTCCTTGATCCAGCGCGTGCGCGTGAACACGTGCTCCAGGTCCGCAGCCGAAAAATCGCTGAACTGCAGGAAGTGGCGCAAAGCCATCGCCGCCGACTCGGTTTGCCTCAGTTTCCCGTCAATGCGCGGCGGCTTTGGGCTGCGAGCTTCGCTCGAGGAACGCGCGCACCAGCGGCGCGAGGCGCTCGACCACCAGGCGGCCCTCGGCCGCGGTCATGACCAGCGGCGGCAGGAGCCGGATCACGTTGTCGGCGGTGACGTTGATGACCAGGCCCGCCTCGAGCGCCTGGCGCACCAGCTCGCCGCAGGCCACGCCGGTGTCGACCCCGATCATGAGGCCCATGCCGCGCACTTCCGAAATCCCCTGAACCTGGGAAAGCCCGGCGCGGATCACCTCTCCCACGCGGGTGGCGTTCGCGAGCAGGCCCTCTTCCTTGATCGTGTCGATGGTCGCCACCACCCCGGTCATGGCGAGCGGGTTGCCGCCGAAGGTCGAGCCGTGGTTGCCCGGCTTGAACACGCCCTTGGCGCGGCCGCCGACGACGCAAGCGCCCACGGGCACGCCGGAGGCGAGGCCCTTGGCGAGGGGCACCACGTCGGGCAGGAAGCCGGCGTGCTGATAGACGAACCACTTGCCGGTGCGCCCGAGGCCGCACTGCACCTCGTCGGACATGAACAGCCACTCTTTGCGCTCGCAGATTTCCTTCAGGCCGCGCAGGTAATCCAGGCGCGAGACGTTGATGCCGCCCTCGCCCTGGATCGGCTCGACGAACACCGCGACCACGTTCTTGTTGTGCTCCGCGACCTGACGCACCGCCTCGAGGTCGTTGAGCGGCACGCGCACGAAGCCCGACACCAGCGGCTCGAAGCCCGCCTGCACCTTGCGGCTGCCGGTGGCCGACAGGGTCGCCAGCGAGCGCCCATGGAAGGCCTTCTCCATCACCACGATCGCCGGCTCGGCGACGCCGCGGTCGTGGCCGTACTTGCGCGCGACCTTGATCGCCGCCTCGTTCGCTTCGAGCCCGGAGTTGCAGAAGAACACCTCGTCCAGGCCGGTGATCTCGGCGATGCGGTCGGCGGCCTTTTCCTGGTCCGGAATGCGCCACAAGTTCGAGGTATGCAGTACCCCGGATTGAATTCTTCTTGAAAGGGCTTCGGTCAACCGCGGATGCCCGTAGCCGAGCGTGTTCACCGCGATGCCGGCCAGGGCGTCGAGGTACTTCTTGCCCGCCTCGTCCCAGAGCCAGACGCCTTCGCCGCGCACGAAGGCCACCGGCTGCCGGGCGTAGGTGTTCATTACGTGGCTCATGCACTACTCCCCAGAATGCAAAACGGCGGCAAGTGCCGCCGTTCGGAGAAATCTTAGCACCGCTGGCGAGGGTAGGCTAGGCGATGCGCGCCAGCGTGCGCTCTTCGGCCGGCAGCAGCACCCGGATGCACGGCAGGTAGCCTTCGTGCACCACGCCGTGCATCTCCATGCGCTTGTGCGAGTGGAGCAGGGCGCCGAGGTAGTCGACGATGCTTTTCGTGATCCTCTGTCCCGGCACCAGCACCGGGATGCCGGGGGGGTAGGGCACGATCTGGTCGGCGGCGACGCGGCCGGCGAGCTTGCGGTTGACGCGCTCGCGCTCGTCGAACACCGGCACGAGCTCGCCGCCGCAGTAGTAGGCGTCCCGCGGCAGGAACACCAGCTTCGTGAACGGCGGGATCTCGGGAGTCTGCACCAGGCGCCGCGGCGCGCGCTGCTCGCGTGCGATGCGCATGAGGGCGTCGTAGAGGCGCGAGACCTTGGATCGGGTTGTTCCTATCGTCAACAACAGCGTCAAGGTGTTGAAGGTTGATTTCTCCACCTGGATGTTGAACCGCTCGAACAACGCTTTCTGCAGGTCTTCCACCGTGTAGCCGCATCCCGAGATGTCGATCGTGACCTTGGTCGGATCGAGCCGGATGCCGTCGTGCTTGACCGCGTCGGGCAGGAGGTCGTCGAGCTCGAGCACACGGAACACCTTGGTGGAATTGATGAGTTTCTTCACTTCGGCGGCGAGCTCCAGGGTGCGGCCGAGGAGCTTGTAGCCCTCCATCACCGCCTGCTTGCGCGCGACGTCGAGGCTGGCGATCAGCCCGTACTGCGGGCTGGTCGAGGTGTGCATGTTGAAGTTCTCGCGGAACAGGTGCTCGCGGAACCCGGGGTCGTTGACGTGGATCATCGAGGCCTGGGAGAACGCCGAGAGCACCTTGTGGGTCGACTGCGTGGCGTAGTCGGCGCCGGCCTCGAGCGCGGTCGGGCGGAACGCGGGATGGAAGCGCGCGAAGCCGTACCACGCCTCGTCGATGATCACCTTGATGCCCTTCGCGTGCGCCGCCTCGACGATCGGCGCGAGGTCGTAGCGCAGCCCATCGTAGGTACACGAGGTGAGGATCAGGGCCTGCGCGTCCGGATGTCTCTTGATCGCCTTTAAGAGAACCTTCTTGGGCACCGGCCCGTAGAGGCCGTACTTCTTGCTGAGCGCCGAGTCGAGATAGACCGGATGCGCGCCCGAGAGCACCACGCCGTGGTGCACGCTCTTGTGGCAGTTGCGGTCGAGCAGCAGCTTCTCGCCCGGCGCGAGCAGGGTCTGGAAGATGACCTTGTTGGCGGTGGAGGTGCCGTTGGTGGCGAAGAAGGTGCGGCGCGCGCCGAACGCCTTCGCCGCCATCGCCTGCGCCTCGCCGATCACGCCCGTCGGCTCCATCAGCGAATCGAGCATCGGCACCGACACCGAGAGGTCGGCGTCGAACACGTGCTCGCCCATGAATTCGTAGAAATCGTTGACCCAAGGGCTGCCGCGCAGCGATTCGCCCGAGGAATGGCCCGGGGTGTGCCACTGGTCCTTCGCCATCCAGACGTAGTTCTTGAGCTGGTCGTAGAACGGCGTGCGCGCGCGCTCCTGGATCTGCGCGTTCAGGATCCGGTACATCCCGCGGTAGTCGCGCTCCTCGCGGTAGAAGTACCCGTCGACCGACTCGGCGAACAGCGCGTCGACGACGTCGTCCTCCTTCTCCTGCGCGATGACGATATACACGTCGAGCTCGGGGCGAAAGCGCGTGATCCGTTGCACCAGCTCGAGCGCCGACATCTGCAGCTTTTTCTTTGAATTACTGCCCACCTTGTATAGCGTGTCGTCGACCAGCACGGCCTGCACGTTGCCGTCCGACTCGATCAGCGCGAGCGCTTCCTTGACGGTCGTCACGCCGAGGAAGCTGATGCCGAGGGGGTTGTCGAGCGTGCGCGCCGCGGCGTTCAGGCCCTTGACGAATTCCCGCAGCACGAGATGCTCGTCGTTGATTACGAGGATCCGGCTCGAGGGCTTGGTCATCAGGCCTTCTTACTATAATTGGCCATGGCAGAAGAGGCGGTCGTCGAGTTCGTCATCCAGGGGATCACGCTCGACGGAAGGCCTTTCCGGCCGAGCGACTGGGCGGAGCGGCTGTGCGGGGTGATGGCGGCCTTCGGGGGTGACCATCGCGGCGGCGACCATCGCATGCAGTACTCGCCCTTCGTCCACCCGGTCACCGCGAACGGCGTGCGCTGCGTGGTGGTCGACGTGCGGCTCGAGCAGATCGAGCCGATGGCCTACCGCTTTCTCGTCAACTTCGCGAAGGACAACGAGTTGCGGGTGCGCGACGGGCGCGTCGCGGAGCGGACCAAGCTCGCCGAGTGGCAGCGTGTCGGGGATACGGCCTAGTGGGTAACTGAGTGGTAACTGCGTGGTAACCGCGGTCTACTTCATGCCCTTGAGGGCGTGTGCCAGCCGGCTCTTGTGACGGTCGCCGGCATTACGGTGCAGGACGCCCTTTGCCACGATGCGGTCGATGACCCGCTGCGAATCGCGCAGTGCTTTCGCGGCGTTGTCCTTGTTGCCGGCGGCGACCGCCTTCTTCACGTTCTTCATCGCCGTGCGCACTTCGGTGCGCAGACTCATGTTGTGCACGCGGCGCTCGACTGCCTGCTTGGCGCGCTTGCGCGCGGATTTGATGTTCGCCATGAACTCGATGTCCTGAAAAGGGGCGAAATACTAGCATGAACTTGCTCCGGATCCTCGCTACCGTCAGCAGCCTGACGATGGTGAGCCGCGTCCTGGGCTACGTGCGCGATTTCTTCATCGCGCGCGTGTTCGGCGCGGGGATGCTCACCGACGCCTTCTTCGTCGCCTTCAAGATCCCGAACCTTCTGCGGCGCCTTTTCGCGGAAGGGGCGTTCTCGCAGGCATTCGTGCCGATCCTGGGCGAATACAAGAACCGCACCTCCCCCGAGGAGACGAAGTCGCTGATCGACTCGATCACCACGGTCCTGTTTCTCGCCCTGGTGCTCGCCGCGGCGCTCGGCATGGCGCTGGCGCCGCTCATCGTTTATCTCACGGCGCCGGGCTTCGCCGCGGAGCCCGAGAAATTCTCGCTGACCGTGGGGCTGCTGCGGATCACCTTTCCGTACATCGTGTTCATCTCGCTGGTGGCGCTCTCCGCCGGGATCCTCAACACCTGGAACCGCTTCGCGGTGCCGGCGATCACCCCGGCGCTGCTCAACGTCGCTTTCATCGTCGGCGCCGCGTTCTTCGCAGAGCATTTCGATCCGCCGGTGCTGGTTCTCGCCTGGGCGGTCTTTGTGGGCGGGCTCCTGCAGCTCGCCTTGCAGATTCCTTTTCTCGTAAAAATGAGGTTGCTGCCGCGCTGGCGGCTGGATTTTTCGCATCCCGGGCTGCGGCGCGTCCTGCTGCTGATGGCGCCGGCGGCGTTCGGGGTCTCGGTGAGCCAGGTTTCGCTGCTCCTCAACCAAATCTTCGCGTCCTTCCTGCCCACGGGTAGCGTGTCGTGGCTCTACTACGCCGATCGGTTGATGGAGCTGCCCGCGGGGGTGCTCGGGGTCGCGGTCGGCACTATCCTTCTTCCCAGCCTGTCGAAGTACCACGCCGCGGCGAATACCACGGAGTACAGCAAGCTCCTCGACTGGGGGCTGCGCATCACCGTGCTGCTCGCCGTGCCGAGCGCTGTGGCGCTCGCCGTGCTCGCGCTGCCTCTCATTGCGATGCTGTTCCACTACGGCCGCTTCAGCGCCGAGGATGCGTGGATGACGCGCCAGGCGCTCGTCGCTTATAGCCTCGGCCTGGTGGGGATGATCCTCGTCAAGATCCTCGCGCCGGGCTTTTATGCAAGACAGAACGTGGCGACTCCGGTAAAGATAGGCATCTTCACGCTCGTCGCTACGCAGCTCATGAACCTGTTTCTGGTCGGTCCCCTGCGCCACGCCGGCCTTGCGCTCGCCATCGGCCTCGGAGCGTGCCTCAACGCATTGCTTTTGTACTTCATGTTGAAGAGGGCAAAAATCTACCTGCCGCAGCCCGGCTGGCCGGTGTTCATTCTCAAGATCCTCGCCTCGGTGGCATTCATGGCGATCGTGCTCTTTACGACGATGGGCGAGGCCCGGTGGTGGCTCCAGGCGGGCTGGCAGCTCAAAGTGCCCGCGATCCTCGGCCTGGTGCTCCTCGGCACCGCCGCCTATGCCGGGTGCCTGTTCGCTTTCGGCTTCCGGCCACGCGATTTCTCGCGGCGCGCGGCGGAGTGATGGGCGTCGCGCTCGAGGCCTTCTCCGCGCTCATCGCCCGCGACGACGCGCGCATCGACCTCGCGCGGGCGTGCCTGATGATCGCCGAGGACGCCTACCCCGGGCTCGACGTCGACCGCTATATGGGGGAGATCGAGCGCCTGGCAATCCGCCTGCGCGGGCGCCTGCCGAAGACCGGCGGCGCCGAGGAGCGCGTGGTCGCGCTCAACCAGTTCCTCTACGAGGACCTCGGCTACTGGGGGAACACCGACGACTACTACGATCCGCGCAACAGCTACCTGAACGAGGTCATCGAGCGGAAAACCGGCATTCCGATCACGATGTCCATTCTGTACATGGAGCTCGGCCGGCGCATTGGCCTGCCGCTCGAAGGCGTGTCGTTCCCCGGGCACTTTCTCGTGCGCCTGCGCCTGCGCGGCGGAACGCTGGTGCTCGACCCGTTCGCGGGCGGCGCGCCGCAGTCGGAAGCCGAGCTGCGCAGCCGCGTCAAGCGCGTGATCCCCGATGGCGTCGCCGACGATCTGCCGGCCGCAGAGCTGCCGCTCGATCAGTTCCTCGAGCCGGCGACCAACCGGCAGATCCTGTCGCGCCTGCTGCGCAACCTGAAGGGGATCTATCGTAAGAGCGACAAGCCCGAGCGCATGCTCGACGTGCTGAACCGCATGCTGCTCGTCACGCCCGACGCAAGTGCCGAGCTGCGCGATCGCGGCTACGTGTACCAGCGCCTGGAGTGCTACCGGGCCGCGCTCAAGGACCTCACCGACTACGCCGAGCGTGAGCCCGACGCGCCCGACCTGGACGAGGTGCGCGGCAAGCTGTTCGAGCTGTCCGCGCTTTGCTCTCGGCTCAACTGAGCCTGTTCCTGGATCCTGCGATGTAACTGCGGTTTGTAGCCCAGGGCGAAGAACACTTCGGCGGCGAGGAAGATCGGCGCGACGAAGATCTGGAACAGGTTGTCTGCGAGCGCCGGCTTGCGGCCTTCGAAGACATGGCCGACGAGCTGCAGGATCCAGCCGCCGACAAAAAGCAGCGCGAACCAGATCCAGCCTTGCGCAGTGCCGAGCTGCGCTATCTCGTGGCCGAGCCAGACCAGCGCTGCTGTCACCGCGAGCATGGCCAGCGCAAGCGCAACGTCGAGGAAGAAGTAGTAGAGCACCACGACGGCGGCGAACAGCATGGCCGCGGTAATGGTCACGCCGCCGGCATCGAAGCGGATCCAGGCGAGCGGGATGAAGAGCGACAGGATGATCGCGGGCACACCGATGAAGTGCGTGGCCTTGTTGCGCGCGTCCTGGTGGTAGGCCGCATAGAAACTCATCTGCTCTTCGATATTTTTCATAAAGACACTATAATTCAGCGTGTTAACCGAGTCCATGGTCGTCACGCACGGCTCTTTGCAGCGCGCCCGGGGCCGGTGTGCGCTGACGATCGGCAACTTCGACGGCGTGCACCGGGGTCACCGCGCGCTCATCGACCGGGTGACCGCCAGGGCGCGCGAAGCGAAGCTCACCTCCTGCATCCTGACCTTTGAGCCGCACCCCAGAGAATTCTTCGCCGCCGATTCGGCGCCGGCGCGTCTTACCCGGCTGCGCGACAAGCTCGAGCTCATGGCGCAGGCGGGCGTCGAGCACGTCCACGTGGCGCGCTTCGACGCGAAATTCGCCGCGCTGCCCGCTGAGCGCTTCATCGAAGAGGTCCTGGTGCGCGGCCTGGCGGTGCAATGGCTGCTGGTGGGGCGCGACTTCCGCTTCGGCGCCCGTCGCGCCGGGAGCTTGGCCACGCTGCAGAACCGGGGCTTTGCCCTCGAGACGATGCCCGACGTCCTGTTCGACGGCAAGCGGGTATCGAGCTCCGCGGTGCGCGCAGCGCTTGCGGCGGGCAGCCTCGCCGAGGGCGAGCGCCTGCTCGGGCACCCGTATACCATCAGCGGCCGCGTCGCGCACGGCGCCAAGCTCGGCAAGAACCTCGGCTTTCCGACGGCGAACATCGTGCTGCGGCGGCCGCCGCCGATCGCGGGGATCTTCGTGGTCGAGGTCGATCGCTACGGGCGCGGCGTGGCGAGCGTCGGCCGGCGCCCGACGGTGAACCCGGTGGCAATTCCGCTGCTCGAGGTGCATCTCTTCGACCATCACGGCGATCTCTACGGCGAGCACCTGCGCGTGCGCTTCCTGAAGAAGCTGCGCGACGAGGAGAAGTACGACGGCTTGCCGGCGTTGCAGGCCGCGATTGCCCGTGACGCCCGCCAGGCAAAGGAATACTTCCTCGAACATGGCTGATTACAAGGACACGCTGAATCTTCCGGAAACGCCGTTTCCGATGCGCGGCGACCTCGCCAAGCGCGAGCCCGTGTGGGTCAAGGAGTGGCACGACAAGGGCGTGTACCGCCGCCTGCGGGCGCTCGCCAAGGGGCGGCCGCGCTTCGTGCTGCACGACGGCCCGCCCTACGCGAACGGCGACATCCACATCGGCACCGCGGTCAACAAGATCCTGAAGGACATGGTGGTCAAGTCGAAGTCCTTCGCCGGGTTCGACGCGACCTACGTGCCGGGGTGGGATTGCCACGGCATGCCGATCGAGGTTCAGATCGAGAAAAAGTACGGCAAGAACCTGCCGGTGGCGGAAACGCTGCGCCTGTGCCGCGCGTTCGCCACCGAGCAGATCGCCCGGCAGAAGGCCGACTTCCAGCGCCTCGGCGTGTTGGGCGACTGGGACAACCCCTACCTCACGATGGCCCATGGCAATGAGGCCGACGAGATCCGCGTTCTCGGCCGGCTGCTGGAAAAGGGCTACGTTTACCGGGGCCTCAAGCCAGTGAACTGGTGCTTCGACTGCGGCTCGGCGCTCGCCGAGGCCGAGGTCGAGTACGAGGAGCGCAAGGATCCGGCGCTCGACGTCGGCTTTCCGTTCCTGGAAACGGACAAGCTCGCCAAGGCATTCGGCGCCAAGATTGCGAAGCCCGGCTTCGCCGTGATCTGGACGACCACCCCGTGGACGCTGCCCGCCAACCAGGCGCTCAACGTGCATCCGGAAGTCACCTACAACCTGGTCGATACGCCGCGCGGGCTGCTGATCCTCGCCGCCGATCTCCAGGAAGCCTGCTTGAAGCGATACAACCTGAGCGGCAGCGTGCTGGGCTCCTGCAAGGGCAAGGCGCTGGAACACATCCGCTTCAAGCACCCGTTCTATGAGCGCGAGACGCCGGTCAATCTCGGCGAGTACGTCACCCTCGATACCGGCACCGGCATCGTCCACTCCGCGCCGGCCTACGGCGTGGAGGACTTCGAGTCCTGCCGCCGCTACGGCATGAAGGACGAGCAGATCCTCACTCCGGTCATGGGCGACGGGAAGTTCGCGCCGTCGCTGCCGCTGTTCGGCGGCCTGTCGATCTGGGACGCGAACCCGAAGATCGTGAAGACGATCGAGGAGAAGGGCGCGCTGCTGGCGGTGGACTGGAAGCACACGCACAGCTACATGCATTGCTGGCGCCACAAGACGCCGGTGATCCTGCGCGCCACCACGCAATGGTTCGCGTCGATGGACAAGCCCGTGAAAGGCGAGTCGCTGCGCGCGACGGCGTTGCGCGGAATCGAGAACACGCAGTTCTTCCCTGCGTGGGGCAAAGCGCGGTTGCACGGCATGATCGCCAACCGGCCGGACTGGACGCTTTCGCGCCAGCGTCAGTGGGGCACACCGATGCCGTTCTTCCTGCACAAGGAGACCGGAGCGCTGCATCCGCGCACGCCCCAGCTGCTCGAGGAAGTGGCCAAGCGGGTGGAGAAGGGCGGGATCGAAGCATGGCAGGCGGTCACGGCGGAGGAACTTCTTGGTGCTGAAAGCGCGGCGTATGAAAAGAGCCGCGACACGCTGGACGTCTGGTTCGATTCGGGCAGCACGCACTACACGGTATTGCGCCGCTCGCACAAGGGCGAGTCCACCTATCCGGCCGACATGTATCTGGAGGGCTCGGACCAGCACCGCGGCTGGTTCCACTCGTCGCTGCTCAGCGCGTGCATGCTCGACGGCCACCCGCCATACAAGAGCCTGTTGACGCACGGCTTCGTGGTGGCGGGCGACGGACGCAAGATGTCGAAGTCGCTCGGCAACACGATGGCCCCGCAGAAGATCTCCGGCAGCCTGGGCGCCGAGATCCTGCGCCTCTGGGTGGCGAGCACCGACTACTCGGGCGAGCTCTCGATTTCAGACGAGATCCTCAAGCGGGTGGTCGAGAGCTACCGCCGCATCCGCAACACCCTGCGTTTCCTGCTCGCCAACACCTCGGACTTCGATCCCGGCAAGGACGCGGTGCCGCTCGCTGGCCTGGTGGAGATCGACCGGTACGCGCTTGCGATGACGGCCCAAATGCAGGAGGAGGCGGTGGCGGACTACGCGCGCTACCAGTTCCATCTCGTGGCGCAGAAGCTGCAGGCGTTCTGTTCCGAGGATCTCGGCGCCTTCTACCTCGACGTGATTAAGGACCGGCTGTATACCTTCCCCGCAGATTCGGCGGCGCGGCGCTCGGCGCAGACCGCGCTCTGGCACATCACGAACGGCCTGGTGCGCCTGATGGCGCCGATCCTGTCCTTTACCGCCGATGAGCTCTGGCAGCTGTTTTCCGGCAAGAAGGACGACAGCATCTTCTTTCACACCTGGCACGAGGTCCCGGCTCCGGCCGATCGGGCTGCGCTCCTCGCCAAGTGGGCCCGCCTGCGCGAGCTGCGTAACCCGGTGCGCAAGGAGATCGAAGATCTGCGCGCCGAAGGCAAAGTCGGATCGTCGCTGCAGGCCGAGGCCGACATGACGGCAGTGAAGGACGATTACGATCTGCTCGCGAGCCTCGACAATGAGCTTAAGTTCCTGATGATCACCTCGGCCGCGCAGGTTTCCCGCTCGAACGAGCTGCAGGTGAAGATCAAGGCGAGTGAGCATCCCAAATGCGACCGCTGCTGGCATTACCTGCCCGACGTCAACGGTGAGGGGCTGTGCGGCCGCTGTCAGAGCAACCTCCGCGGACCCGGCGAGAGGCGAAAATATGTCTAGAAGCCATGCTGTCTAGCAAGTGGCGCTGGTTCGTGCTGTCCGCGGTGATCGTGGTTGCGGATCAGATCGCGAAATGGGCGGTGCTCGGTTATTTCGCCGATCGCGCGCCGCGCCAAGAGATCACCGGGTTCTTCAACCTGGTGCTGGTGTGCAACAAGGGCGCGGCGTTCAGCTTTCTCGCCGACGCCCCGGGGTGGCAGACGCCGCTGTTCATCGTGTTCGCGCTGGTCGCGGCGGTGCTTTGCGGCACGCTGATCGTGCGCAACCCCGGGAAGAGGCTGTTCTGCGCGGCCCTCGGCCTGATCATCGGCGGCGCGCTGGGTAACGTCATCGACCGCGTGCGCTTCGGCTGCGTGGTCGACTATCTCGACTTCTACATCCTCGAGCGCTGGCCGCACTGGCCGGCGTTCAACGTCGCGGATTCGGCGATCACCGTCGGCGCGGTGCTCCTGATCCTCGACGGGTTCGCGCACCATGAAAAGCGAGCTGGCGCTCCTTCTTAAGGCGCTCGCCTTCGCCGCGCACAAGCACCGCGACCAGCGCCGCAAGGATCACGAAGCCTCGCCCTACATCAACCATCCGATCGCGCTGGCGGACGTGCTGGTGAATGAAGGGGGCGTGAGCGACGTGGAAGTGCTGTGCGCGGCGCTGCTCCACGACACGGTGGAGGATACGGCGACCACGCCCGAGGAGCTGGTCGACGCCTTCGGCTCGCGCGTGGCGCGCATCGTCGCCGAGGTCACCGATGACAAGGCGCTCAGCAAGGCTGACCGCAAGCGCCTGCAGGTAGAGAACGCCGCGCGCCTGTCTCCGGAAGCGAAGCTGGTCAAGCTCGCCGACAAGATCTGCAACCTGCGCGACGTCGCCGAGCGGCCGCCGGAGGGCTGGGACCTGGCGCGCCGCCGCGAGTATTTCGACTGGGCGAAGCGCGTGGTCGATGGCCTGCGCGGCAGCCATGCACGTCTGGAAGCGGCATTCGACGCCGCCTACGGCATGAGAAAATAGGCGCATGGAAGTCCTGCTGGCGAATCCCAGGGGTTTTTGCGCGGGCGTCGAGCGCGCCATCGAGACGGTCGAGCGCGCGCTCGAGTTGCACGGGGCGCCGATCTACGTGCGCCACGAGATCGTGCACAACAAGTACGTGGTCGACGACCTGCGCGCCAAGGGCGCGGTGTTCGTCGAGGAGCTGGACGAGGTCCCGCCCGGCGGCACGGTGATCTTCAGCGCGCACGGCGTGTCGCAGCAGGTGCGCGCCGACGCCGAGCGTCGCGGGCTGAAGGTGTTCGACGCCACCTGCCCGCTTGTCACCAAGGTGCACGTCGAGGTCTCGCGCATGCTGAAGGCCGGGTACGAGATCGTGATGATCGGTCACCGCGGCCATCCCGAGACCGAGGGCACGATGGGCCAGGCGGTGCGCGGGATGGTCCTGGTGGAAACCGTCGCGGACGTGGCGGGCCTGCAGGTCGGCACGCCCGACAAGCTCGCCTACGTCACGCAGACCACGCTCTCGATCGACGACGCAAGGGCGATCGTCGCCGCGCTGAAAGCGCGCTTCCCGGCGATCCGCGGCCCGAAGAAGGACGACATCTGCTACGCCACGCAGAACCGGCAGGACGCGGTCAAGCTGATGGCGCCGCAGTGCGACGTGGTGATCGTGGTGGGCTCGCCGAA
>Ga0137428_1000249_pt1 | contig 23856 bp, 17 predicted proteins | sample EasRivERMZT718_2_FD_102305 | JGI IMG/M metagenome (GOLD analysis project Ga0137428, IMG submission 102305) | Soil microbial communities from meander-bound floodplain in the East River, Colorado, USA - East River MetaG ERMZT718_2 | ecosystem: Environmental > Terrestrial > Soil > Floodplain ...
ACAGGAGGTTTCGGTCACGATCGGCGGCGATGCAGGTTCCGAGCTCGCCGCGTCGGGCGCCCTGCAGCCGATCGCGGATGCCTTCCGCGCGGCGGCGGGAACCGGGGAAATTCGGGTCGCCGCCGGCGAGACGACGACCCTCAGCGCCCGACTGCCAGGCCGCTCGGGGGCTGAGGCGGCCGCAATCGCCCGCGCGTTCACCAAGGAGCTGGCGGCGAAGGGCGTCGCGGCCACATTCACCGTGACGCCGTGGCGGGAGCAGGTCACCGGCAACGTGTACGCCCAGGCCTCCGCCCGCTGGCGCGAGATCCGGGTCGAGACGCAGGGCCGAAGCGAGAGCGATGTCGAGCGCGATGTCGCTGCCCAGCTCCAGCAGCTTGGGTTCAAGGATGCGCAGGTGACCTTCCGCCGGAGCGCCGGCCAGAACGAGCTCGGGTTCCAGGCGCAGAACGGCGGCGAGCACCTCGTGATCCAGCGGCGCGTGCAAGGCGGGGACGGCAAGGAGCCGCCGGTCGAGGTGGGCCTCCCCGACTTCTCGCACCTGAAGGGGCTGCCCGACGATCAGGTGAAGGCCGAGATCGAGCGCGAGTTGAAGGCGCGCGGAATCGATGCTCAGGTGATCGTGAAGGGCGGGCAGGTGGAGGTGAAGGCGGAGCGCAAGGAGCAGCGGTAGTCACAAGCCTGTCGAAAGCTCAATTCAACGCCCCGGCGTCCGAGACGGACGCCGGGGCGCTTGGCGTGTCGAACCACAGAAACCTTTGGCTGTTTGGGTGCTCGCCTCCACCTGCTGGGGTGCAGCCTCAACGCCTAACAACAACCGTAGACGATCGCGTTTCGCCAAGCCCCGTCGCAACAATAGAGCCCAGCTGGCGCTCTCATGCCATCTTTCCTCCACTTCACCCAATGAATGGTGAAATGAAATCCGCGAAGTCTTGGTCCACCAAACCGATGGCAGGTGCGGCCCTTGGTCGCAAGAGTCCGATTGCATCTCCGGTGCAGGACATGCGCATCAACGCTCGCGCCATGTCTGCACCGGAGAAGCGGCCATGGAAGGCTGACTCGCTGCTTGCCTAGACCGACGGTCCCGCTGCGGTAAGCGCAAAAACCTCCCAAGCCGTCCTCCAACCAAGCTGCTCGGCGCTGGAGGAGGTAAGCGTGCCACCAACTGCGAGTTAAGCTCAATTGACTGGTTACGGATCCTTCGCCAGACTTACGTGAGGTCGCGTCGTCAACGGTCTGGCGGCTCCTGATCGACCGCGAGCGCTACACAAAGGTCAAGAGCCTCTTCCTCCGCCTGCTGGAGCTCCCCGAAGAGAACCGGCCCCATCTCCTTAGTGAAGGCGCAACCGGCGACGAGGACATCCGCCGGGAGGTGCTCGCTCTTCTCTCCTATCGTGGCGCCGGTGCCATCCTCTTCGACGACCTAGCTCACGAGCTATCGTCTGATCCGCGCGGAATCTGGCCGGCTCGCCGACCGGCCGATCTCATGACTGCTAGGATCCCGATGAATGACTCTGCCCAATCCATAGCCGGTTGCCATCCGGGTCATCGATACGAAATTCGGTCATGCCGTAGAAGGTGACCTCTAAATCCGGTACGGAAAGGCCGTTCCTGCGCACTTGCTCATGAAACTCGGAGATGTCGTCAGGATAAAGATAAATGACCGACGAGCGTGGGATGCCAGGGTGGACATTGATTGATTCATCCAACATGAGACGGCACTCGCCAAAGCAAAGCATCGCCCATCGCCAATTATCGTTTCTCTGCTCAATGCTGAAGCCGAGCTTCTGATAGAAGTCGACGCTTTCGGACATGCTTCTCACCGGCAGCATGGGAATGAGGCGGTTCATCTTCACTGGATGGCTCTCGGGATGGTGGTACGCCTAGGCCGGTTCGGCTCTCTCGGCCGGAGGAACATCCTCCAGCTCCCGGCGGAGCCAGGCTCGCGCATGCTCCCTTCGACCCGCGCCCACCGCTCCGAGATCCCTCTGTTCTCGGCCACCTCGTCCCACGTCATGCCACCGAAGATGCGCAGCTGGACGATCTCGGCTGCGAGCGGGTCAGTGTCGCGAGCTTCGTCAACGCCTCGTGGACCGAGAGGATGTCGTGGATCGGGCGGTCCAGGATGGCGATCGGCTCGTCGAGGGTGATTCTCTGCAACCCGCCGCCGCGCTTCTGCGCACTCCGCCGGCGCGCATGATCGACGAGCACCGCCCGCATGGCGAGCGCACCGAGAGCGAGGAAATGAGCCCGCCCGCCGGTGGGTTCCGACCGACCGGCCACCCTCAGATAGGCTTCGTGGACCAGCTCGGTTGGGCGCAGCGTGTGGTCCGAACGCTCTCTTCGGAGGTAGGACGCCGCCAGGGCCCGGAGTTCCGCGTAGACCTCTTCGATGTTGACTGGGCCACCCTGGCCCTCGCTCCCTCCGTTTCCGGACCCCGCCGCGAATGATTCGCCCACGCGTTGCTCTCCTCGGATGGAACTGTCGAGCAGGGGGCCAAACTTCAGCACCCCGCTAGCGGCGACGATTATAGCATCAGCGCTGGCGCTCTCAGCGCAGGAAGACGAGCTTCCGATCCCCGATCGATCGCCCACCGACCACGAGCCGGAAGAAGTACACGCCCGACGCTGCGTGACTCCCGCGATCGGTCGTCCCGTCCCACGCAGCGCGGTAGTCGCCGGGCTCCGAATCCCGATCGACCAGCGTGCGCACGCAGCGCCCGGCCGCATCGTGCACGGTGAGGCGCACCGGCGCTGTACCCGGCAGGCCGAAGCCCAGAGCCGCCAGTCCGGCTGCCGGGTTCGGGGTCACGATTCCGATCCAGGGCTCCGCGGGCGGCGCTGCTCCGGCGATCCCGGTCGTGGCCCCGCAGCCGACACCCCGGGCACCGATCAGCCCACAAGCTTGAGGAGCGTTCTCGGGGGCGCAGGGCGACCCCTCGCTCAACAAACGCTCATCTCCCGCGCAGAAGAGGGGATCGAGGCTCAGTGCATTGGGACCGGGAAAGACGCCGAAGTAGTTCCCACCTACGTTCATCCACACGTCGTTACAGCCCAGAGTTGGTTCTGCGCCATTCTCCGCGTACACACCGATCCCCGCACCGTTCACGATGATGTTCCTGGTCACGGTCGGCTCGGCGCCAGCTGCGATCGCCACCCCTGAAGCGGAAGGCCCGCGGTTCCCGTCGAGGGTGTTGCCGGTGACGTGAGCTGCGCTCTCCACGTAGATCGCTCCCCCGGGATGCTCGAGGGAGTGGTTCCCGACGATCACGTTGCCGGTGATGAGCGGGAGCGCCCCCGCGCGGCAGGCGATCGCGCCTCCCTGGCGGGCGTGGTTGCCGCGGAAGACGTTGTTCCGGATGGTCGGGGAAGCAGCGAAGCAGTCGAGCCCTCCGCCGTAGCCGCCCGAGCGATTGCCGCCCGTGATCACGAAGCCGTCGAGCACGGTGGGCGGACTCTCGGCGTTCTGGGCCACCACCGTGCTCAGGAAACCGCCGGCATCGAGGATGGTGGGATAGACGATCGGATCGCGGACAGCGAAGTCGATCCGATAGCCTCCGAGAAGGACGATTCGATCCTTGAGCGTCACGTGCTCGACGTACCGCCCTTCGGCGACCGCCACCGTATCACCGGCCGAGGCGGCGGCCAGGCCTTCCATCACGGTCGGATGGTCGTCCGGGATGCGAATGACGGTGCCGCCGCATTGGATGTCCAGGGCGCCGATCAGCCCGCATGGTGCGGGTGCATTGCCGGCGGCGCACGGCGAAGCGACGAGGAGATGGAAATCATCGGCCGTGTCGTCGCAAAAGAGGGGGTCGAGCGAAAAGCTGTTCGCCCCGGGGGCCACTCCGGAATAATCGGGCGAGTTGCTCCAGACGTCATTGCAGTGATTTTCGATCGGCACTTCTGCCGCCAAGCCTGCTCCCGACGTCTCGACGATGATCGATCGGGTGACCAACAGATCTTCGACCGCCGAAGAGGCAAAGACCGACCCGTTTCCCGTGTTCCGCACCAGCGTGCAACCCGTCACGAGACACGGTGAGGAGGAATAGACTCCGATCGCCGCCCCGTTCACCGCCTGATTCTCCCAGAAAATGGCGCCGGTGATGGTGGCCTCAGTCTGCTGCACCAGGATGCCTCCACCGTAAAACGCGCTGGAGTTGCTCTCGAAGGTACAGTCTCGGACTTCGATCGCGGAGGAGTTATCGAAGAAGATGGTGCCCGAGACGGCAGCAGAGTTGTCTTCGAAGTGGCAGCGGATCACGCGCACTGAGTTGCAAGAAAAGACTGAGAGCGCGCTGCCTACTTCCGTGCTGGCGTTTCCCAAAAAGACATTGTCGGAGAGCTGCGAGGACGAGGCGGCGAGCGAAACCGCGCCGCCGCGGAAGCCCACCCCATTCTCGAACCGGCAGTGGCTCAGGGTCGGGGAGCCATCGATGATGAGAACGATGCCCCCGGTCAGATTTCCAGGTGGAGCCCGCATCGTGAAACCGTCGATGAGCGTCTGGGCGCCGGCTCCGCAGTCGTCGCAGTGCACGACCCGCGGATCGCCAACCAGGATCGTCTCGAACTGCTCGGGATCACGGACCGTGAAGGTGGGGTCGTATCCACCGAGAACGGCCACGTTGTTCCGGGGGACGAACTCGCCGGTGTAGGTGCCGGCGCGGACGCCGACTGTCTGTCCCGGAAAAGCAGCAGCGACCGCGGACGCAACCGAGGGGAAATCGTCGGGTACTCGAAGGAGGTTGCCATCCGCGGCCCACGAGTCTCGCGGGCCGGCAAACGCGGCGAGGACGAGGAGCACCAGGCGGAGTGGATCGCTGCCGGCGGGATGCGGCCGGGCCATGCGGGAGACACAAGGGGGCATAGGACCTCCACTCGCAGGCAGGAACCGGTTGATTGTGCACCCGCAAGCGCGATTTGTCAATCTTGCATGGTTGCGACGCCCCTTCGCTGCGACCCGCCGCCCTGCATGCCGCTTCGCTGCGACTTCGGGCGCGGCATTGCCTCTACTTCTTCCGCGGCAAGATGAGCGTGAATACGATCCGGAGCTTCCAGTCCGGCCCACCCGCTGGCTGCTCGGCGAAGTAACCTGCGCCCCCGCCCACCGACATCGGAAATGGGCCGAAGTGGGTCACCTTGGAAACGATGACGTTGATCGGGACCGTCCACTCTTCGCCGCTCTCGGCTTCCCAGTTGGCGGTGGATTCGCTCTGCAAGGTCCATGTCACCGCAGAGTGAGTGGTATAGGCCAAGAACGGCTGAATGAAGGTTTGGAAGATTGTCCAACCCGTCTACGTACAAGAAGCGGCAAATGGAGTGTGCACGGAGTATGGACTCCGGGCCAAGACGGGACAAGGTCGCGGATCCGCGGGTTCAGGGTGCGAGTTCAGATCGCGACCCATCGGAAACCGTCCGGGGTACCGCCAGGCCGCTGGACACGGCGGAGGTCGTGGACTAGATTCCGCGCGGAGCCGTGCGCCCGGATCATCGCCGGCACGCATCGTACTCGCCGGTCTCCAAGCCATGGAGGGGATATGCGCGCCACCGTCTGCGGGACTGTTCTGGTCGTTCTATCGCTCTGCGTGGGGCATGGCGCGCGCGCTCAGGAGCCCACCTCGCGCGAGGAGCGGGAGCTGGCCGGCCATCACTTCATGCCCTCGGGCCGCCTCCCGGATCCGTTCGTTACCACCCATGCCCGATTCCGCACTGCGGGCGGCATGGCCGACGGCTTCCAGGCCACTTTCGAGGTGCCGGGTGCGGATTCCACGCGGGTCACCTCGGGTGACATCGGCTTCTTCGGGCTCGACTTCGAATACCAGCAGAACCTCTTCGAGCGGGCCTCGGCGCGTTTGTCCCTCGAGGGGAATGCGCGCGTCGGGGTGGACAACGCGTCGGTCCTGTCGTCCGGGCTGAGCTCGACCTATGGCGTCGAGCTCGAAGGGAAGTATCGGGTCCTCCGCTACACCAAGACCGTCCTGACGGCGCATGCCATCTTTGCGCAAAAGAGCCTCTTCGGGCTCAATCCCCTCCAGTTCGCCGAAGGAATCGTCGAAGACGGCTACGACGATGACGACACGATCGTCATCGAGGACAACCTGAGCCGGATCGTCCTTGGACCAGGAATGGCCTGGGCGCCCCGTCCCTGGCTGGGCTTCACCGGGCACGCACTGGTCGGGCCGGCCGACCCCTTCAACGATGTCGGGGACGACACCGCCTTCCGGTGGGCAATCACGGGCGACGTGGACTTCAAACCACTCGTAGGATTCCCGATCGGCATCATGGGCGCGTTCGACTACGACTCCCTTCCCGAAGTGGACAACGATTTCGTGGAAGGAGTGAACTCCTATACTTTCCAAGCTGCTTACACCGGACGCGACGAGTTTTCGATCGGCCTCGAGATCATCCATTCCGACGTCAAGCAGAGCGATCTCCTGGACGACTTCGGGTCCACTCTCGTCTCGCTCAATTCGCGCTATTACTTCTGATCACTTGAAAGCGGCCTTGCTCAGACTAGAAATGCGCTTTCACATGCTCTTCACTGCAAAGATCCGGGCGACGAGCGGACGCCCGGCCAGAACCGGGACCGGCACCTCATAAGGAATGGGGCGTAGCCAGCCGGGTGGGGTGGCGCCGGAGAAGAGGAGCCGGCCGAAGAAGATTTCGCGCGCCGCGCGATCGTCTCGCCGGCCGTGAGCGAGCTGGTAGAAGGTGCCGAGAAAGCTGCGCTCGGAGAAGAGGACGACGTACTCGACCTGCCGGCGTGCGAGCAACTCGCGCGCCTCCTTCTCGCTCGTGCAGGTGAAGAGCTCGGTGCTGGCGGCGAGGCCCGCGCGGTTCTCCCAGAAGAGGGTCCCGATCCCACGGAGCTGGCCGAACCAGGCCAGTTGAACGGTGGCGTCCGGGCTCGCCAGCACGACGGCCGGCCGGTGTCCGGCATCCCGCGCAATCACTTGCGCCATGTCGCAGATAATGAGTGAGGCGACGTCCTCGGCGGCAACCGACCGCCCGCGGGTCAGCGCCCGCGACTCGCTCACGATCCGGATTCCACCCCAGGCGAGCCCGGCGAACGGCAAGACGAGGACGATCCACCTTGCCCAGCCTCCGAGCCCGAGCAGGCGCTGGCCATCCGATAGGACCAACCGCACGCAGAGCGCCCCGAGCACGGCGAGCGCCGCGAGCCACATCCCCATCCAGCGGATCTGAGCGGTAGCCAGGCCCCCGATGAGGAGCGCCGGAACGAGGGCCAAGAGGAGGAGGCTTCGAGTCTGGGGATCGCGCCAGCGGCGCCAGAGAAGAACGCCGGCGATCAAGAGAAAGATCGGTAGCGGGCTCAACGCTTCGGCCAGCTGCCCGAGGCTCAGTCGGCCGAAGAGAAACGTGAGCGGGCGAAACTCCTCGATGTCCTGATGGAGTCGCCAGAGGAGCGGATCGCGGAGCGCGTAGACGCGCGGCCCTCCCAAGAGAATCGCCATCGGCAAGACAAGGACCGCAGCGATCGCGAGCAGGACCCGCGGAGAGAGGAGCGTCGATCGCCGATCTCTCTCTGCCGGCGCCGCACTGCAAGCGGCCAAGAGCTCACCACCACCCCAGAAGGCCAGGGCATAGAGTGGGTGGTTCACCTCCAGCCGCCAACCGAGGTGACTAGGAAAGTATTCGAGCAGATAGAAGCCGAGACTTCCCAGTGCCCCTACCCACCCCCATTGTCGCCAGAGCGCGGGCGACAGGCCGCCGTGCGCTTTCGCAGCGCCCAGTCGCCATCCGGCGAGCAAGCCGCCGAGTCCGATGCCGGCGAGAACGACGCTCGTGGTAACGGCACTCACCCAGAGTCCGACCGAAGCGCTCAACCCCGAGACGATCATCCATCGCTGCGCCTCCCGAACGCGTCCTGATCGGCTGGCCGCCATCGCGCCCAGAACGCCCAGGAGCGTCCCGAGCGCACTCAAGACGATGAATCCGTGATGGTCGACGTTTCCGGCGAGGAAGTTCTCAGCGAGCGGGAAGGCGCCGGCGAGCGCCAGTACCACCATCCACGCGGCGGCCCCGCCGAGCGCGCGTGCGGCGAGCACGGCGAGCCCCGGCAGGGCGAGCGCGAGGAGAACGGGCCCGGCGACCGGCGCCGCGTCCGCGATCGATTGCCGGGTGACCTTGCTCAGGCCGATCAGCCACCACAAGGGCAGCGAGCTCCAATGTACCTCCCGGCCGTCGGGAGCATTGTCGAAGGCGGTCTCTCGGATCCGAAAATGGCCCTCGGCTCGCATCCGCTCGGCGTGATCGAGCCACAGATAGCCATCGGTGTAAGGGTTCGGCAGCACCTCGCGCGCATGCCGGGGCGCCATCTCCGGTCGAAGGTGGCTATCCGCTTCCAACGTGATGCGAGCCGCGAGCCCCTGTAGCCGATCCAGATACCGGAGCCGAGCCTCGGTCTGCGCCGCGATCAGGCCCCAGCCGGCGGCGACCGCCAAAGCGACGAGGATCATTGCCCCCCGCTCTCCGAGTCTGAATCCCGATGTCGAGCTGTTCCCCAAGCTGCTCACATCCCGCTATCGGTCGCTGCCAGCTTCCGGTCGATCATCTCGAGCACCCGGGTCCATTCCGATGGCGTGTTGACGGGAAGCCGGACCCACTCTTCCGCCACTCGCAGATCGGCAAACAGACCCGCCGGATCTTCGTGGAAATGCAGGAAGGCTTTCGACTTGAAGTAGAACACTCCGGAGCTCTTCTCGCGCAGCGCGCCGCGTTTCCGCAGCTCCGCCAATAGCGGAGACAATTGCCGCAGCGCATCGGCGCCCGCGTGCTTCATCGACCCCTCATCGACCCTTCATCGCCCGACGCCCAGCTCGGTACGCGATCGATCGGGCGCTCCCGATGCGGCCGCCGACCCCCGGCGCTCCTCTTCGCCTTCACCCCCCGCATCCTCTCCCAGCTGGCGCTGCCAGAGGGCGAAGTACGCGCCGCCGAGTGCCAAGAGCTCGTCGTGCGTGCCTTGCTCGACCACGCGCCCCGCGTCCAGAACATAGATTCGGTCCGCATGCACGATGGTCGAGAGGCGATGCGCGATCACGACCGACGTGCGTCCTGCGAACAGCACCTCGAGCGCGTCCTGGAGCACTCGCTCGGTCTCCGTATCGAGAGCGCTCGTCGCCTCGTCGAGGATCAGGATCCGCGGATCGGCCAAGAGCGCCCTAGCGATCGCCAACCTCTGCACCTGCCCGGTCGAGAGCCCGCCGCCTCCGGCACCGAGCGGCGTGTCGTAGCCTTGCGGCAGCTCGCTGATGAACTCATCGGCCTGGGCCAAACGGGCCGCCCGCCGCACCTCCTCGAGCGTAGCCTCGGGCCGGCCGTATCGAATGTTCTCCGCCACCGTGTTCTCGAACAGGAACGGCTCCTGGGAGACGAGCCCCACCGATTGCCGATAGGTGCCGAGATCCAGGTCCTTCAAGTTGAATCCGTCCACCAGCACGTCGCCGGCGCTCGGATCGTAGAACCGCAAGAGGAGGCGGCCGATCGTGCTCTTTCCCGAGCCGCTCGGCCCGCAAAAGGCCACCATCTGCCCCGGCAGCACTTCGAAGGACACGTCGCGGAGCGCGGCCTCCCGGCCGTCGTATCCGAAATCGACGTCGACGAACTCGAGGCTCCCCTGGATGTTCCGGAGCGTGAGGGCGCCGGGATCGCTCTGGATCTCGGGCGTGAGATCCCAGTATCCGAAGACGCGCAGCGCCGCGACCACCACCGAGTCCATCTGGCGGAAGTAGCCCAGGAGCACCGTCACCGGGCCGAAGAGGCCGCCGAGCAGCATGTTGAATGCGATCAGCTGGCCGATCGTCATCTCGCCCCGAATGATCTGATGGCCGCCGTACCAGAAGACGAGCGCCGTACCCAGCACCCACACTGCGTTCAAGGTGGTCTTGGTGGCGGTGCCCCAGACCAATTGGTCGACCCCCAGGAGCGCCGACTGCCATAGGTCACCAAAGTAACGCCGGCGCTCGAGGGCCTGGCGATTGAAGCTCTGGATCACCTCGACTCCTTCCACCGCCTGGCTGAGCCGCCGCTTCATGAGCACTTCCTGCTCGTTCATCCGCTGCGTGACCGGGGCGAGTCGCCGGCTGAAGAAGATGGTGCAGACCACCCATAGGGGCAGCGAGGCGAAACACAGGAGCGCCAGCTTCCAGTTGACGAGCAGCATGAGCCCCATGCCGGCGATCAAATGGGCCGATTGGTTGGAGAGCTCGTCCAGACTGCCGATCAGGAAGCGCTGCATTTGCGGCAGATTGATGCTCTCCGCGTGAATGATCTCGGCCGCCGGGTTCGCTTCGTAGAAGCGCCGGGACTGGCCCTGGAGATGGATGAAGAACCGCTTTCGAACATCGAACGTCACCCGGGTGTGGAGGAAGAAAGCGATGTACTGCACGAGCCAGCTGTAGGAGCTCCGTAAGACGAAGAGCCCGATCATGACCAGGAACACCCGATCCAGGAGACCGGCGTCCCGCTGCACGAGCACATCGTCCACGATGAACTGGGCGATGAAGGGTTCCGCCTTGCTCAGGATGACCTCGATCCCGGTCACCAGGAACAGCACGGCCAGGTGCCGGCGATAAGGGGCGGCGAAGGCGATCAACCGGCGCAGGATCCGGAGCTTCTCGGCAGTGGTCATCCGCTCGATGGCGGGGAGCTCAGGGCGTTGGCGCGGGCTCAATCGTCCTCCTGGAGGTGAATGCGTGCCATCGATCAATACCGGTGGAGCATGCGCACGGCGACTAGATACTTGAGCGCCGGCATTCGATCCACGAGCACGTCGCCGGTGGCGCTCATGCCCGGGGTAAGGCGGAGCTCGGTTCCATCGCCATAGGGAGTGTTCTCGGGCGGGGTCACATCGAGCCGCACCTCGTACATGCTCCGACCTTGGATCACCTGCGCGGCCGGGCTGATGCGCAAGACCGCTCCGCGGAAGTTCGTGCGCCGATAGACCGGGAACTTGATCACCGCCTCCTGACCGACGAGGATCCGCCGGCGGTGGAGCTCCGGGACCCAAGCCACGAGCACCAAGTGCTCCAGGTCCGCGACCTCGAGGATCGAAGCCGCGGGTGTGACCGGCTCCCCCACCGCCGCCGGAATCGCCAGCACGGTGCCAGCCCCCAGGCTCCGCACGGCGAGGTGTCCGGCCGGGCTCGTGGGGACGAGGATCGCGAGCGTGTCACCGGCCGCCACCAGGTCGCCCTTCCGGACTCGAATCTCGGCGAGTGTGCCCGCCGCCTCGGGAAAGATGCGATGGAGCTGGCGGGGCTCCATCTGTCCCGTGAGCGGAGCCTTGACCGTGACTGGCGTCCGGAGACCGAGCACGATCGCACCGGTCAGGACCAGCGCGTTCAAGATGAAGACGAGCCAGAGCCCGACTCCCGCATGGGGCGCGAGCCGGAAATCGTAGTCCTCAGGCCCTTCGGTGAAGCGGAAGCCGAGCCGATCGACGTGCTTCATTCCGCTCGCTCCCGGAGCTCGAGCAAGGCATCGAGCAGGAGTTCGGTGCGATCCCCGTCCGTGAGGTGGTCGAGCTCCCAGAGGAGCTGAGCCGAGAGCTCCTGCTCGTTCTGCGCCAGTTGCTCGCGCAGGCGGCGACCGATCGCTTCCTCGTGGACCCGCTCGGCACGAGACTCGTCCAGCTGCGATCGCTGGTCGTGCTGCAGCAGTGCGGCAGCAATCGCCTTCACTCTTCCGTCCGGGTCTTCCTTCAGGGACGTGAGGATCGTCTCCGCGAACGGCTCGGGCAATCCCGCCGCAGCGAGCACCGCGGCCGAGCGGACGGCGGGATCGGAATCCGCGAGCGCAGCTGCGAGCGCCTGCTGAGCCGCCTTGCCCCCGCGGCCTTCGGCGGCGGCAACCAGTGGGGCGACTGCGGCCGCACGCGCCGCCGGACCGAGTTCTGGCCAGCGCCGCCGGATGGCTGCGCCGACTTCGCCATCCGCCACCCAAGCAGCGGCCCGCAAGGCCTCGATCGCGACCGCTTCGGGTGCTTCGGGCGCGTCGAATGCCGCGAGAATCTCCGGGATCGCCGCGGCGGCACCGGAATTCCCGATCCGGCGAAGGACGTGGAACGCTCGCCGCCGGATCGGCGCCGGTGCCTCGCGGATGAGCTTCCGCAAGAGCTCGATCGATTGCGCGCTGAAGACGACCAGCACCGACTCCAGCCACCGCGGCGGCGCATCACTCTCCCGGCGATCCGCAATCAGCCGCTCGATCATGTGGCTGACCACCGCTTCCGCCTCGCTCTCGCGCAGCGAGGCGAGGAGCCGGCTCGTGCGTCCGGGGGCGCCGTCGAGTGCCCCGAAGAGCTCCGGCAGGGCCTGACGGCCCATCCTACGGAGCGCCATCCGCGCCTCCATCGAGCGGGGGGCCAGCGGGAGGAGCACCGTGGCCGCGTCGGGATCGCCGATCGCAGCCAGGGCTCGCATGGCGTGGCCGCGCTCGTCCAACCCCGTGATCGCCGCCATCAGGGGTTTCACGGCGCTCGTTCCGATCGCGACCAGCGCCTCCTCGGCCCGTTGCGCGAGGAGCACATCGTCGGCCCCCAGGAGTGCTATGAGCTCAGGGATCGCTTCGGGAACCTTCAGGCTTGCGATCCCGCGCAATGCCTCGGCACAGAGCGGATCCCCGACCTCGAGGTGCGCAATGAGCGCGGTCGTCGCCCGCGGGCCACCGATCTGGGCGAGCGCGGCCAGGACATCCGCGCCGATCGCGGGCGCGCGCGTGAGCTCGGCCAGCACCTTCGTGGCGCGCTCCTCTCCGATATGTCCGAGAGCTCGGACCACGGCGCGCCGCACCCGCGAGCTCCGCTCGGCGTGCAACAGCTCGAGCAGCGGATCCACGGCCGCCGGCGCCCGGAGGGTACCCAAGGCCTCGATCGCGGCGATGCGCAACCAGCGGTCGGCGAGCTTATCCCGGAGCGGCGGCACGGCTTCCGGCGCGCGCGTGCGCCCGAGTGCCCGCGTGGCCTCGAGTCGCACTTCCGGATCCGGGTCACTCGCCGCGAGCTCGATCAGCCGCTGAACCCCCTGCCCCAGATCTCCGAGCACGCGCGCTGCCCAGCGCCTCGCCTCCCGATCTGCGCCTCGAGTTTCATCGAGCAGCCGCTCGACCGACGCGCCCGCGCGCGGCACCACCGCCTTGGCCGGGGGCGGTGTGACTCCGGGCGCCACGAGCGCTGCCGCCATGCGAAAGAGCGTGGATTCGAGATCGTTCGCGATCGCTGCGGGCGCCGGTAACGGCCGCCTAGCTTCCACCTCGAAGCGCAGAACGAAGGTGCCGATCCCGATGTCATCGCCGGCCTCGAGCGTGCGCTCCGCGACTCGAATGCCGTTCACGCGGGTGCCGTTGGTGCTGCCATCGTCGCGCACCATCCAATCCTCACCGTTGCGGAGGAGGGTGGCATGTCGCTTGGACACGGCCGGATCGGGCAAGCTCAAGTCGTTCTGCGGCGTCCGCCCGATCGAGAGCGACTCGCCGGTGAGCGGGCGGAACTCCGGTTCACCCCGCCCTCCGGGCGGCACGATCACGAGTCGAACCGCAACCCCGGATGAGGCGGTCTGGGCCTCTGCGGGACCGATCAGGAACGCGGCACCGAGCGCGGTCGCCCGCACTCGCGGATCGGGATCCGCGGCCAAAGAAGCGGCCGCCTTCCGCGCTCCTTCGCCCCCGATCCGCCCGAGCGCGAGGAGGGCCGCCGCCCGAACATCCGGATCCGCATCCGACAGATGAGGCAAGAGCGGCGGCGCGGCGGCGGGAGTTTCGAGGCGCCCGAGCGCGGTCAGGAGTTCGCGGCGCACGGTCGGGTCCGCCTCGCGATCGAGCCGAGAAGCGAGCGGGCCGAGGGCCCGGCGCTCCGGGTGGGCGGCCAGAATGCGTGCGGTGTGGATGCGCAGCCAGTCGAGCGGATCCTCGAGTAGCGCCAGGAAAGGCGGTAGGACCGCCGGCGGCACCGCCCGCCCCGACATCTCCAGGCGCCGAAGAGCCGCCGCGCGCGCCGATGGATCGGTGGCCGCCAGGGCGCGCTCCATCCGGCGACTGTCGCCGTTGCCGCCGCGGCCAATCGGCGGCCCCGCCAACGCCATCTGCTCCGCGACCTGATCGGCACCGATCCAGGGCACATCGCTCGCGAGTATCAGGGCCGCCACCCGCTGGCGGAGCGAATCGATGTTCCTCGGCCAAGGCTCGGCGGCGAGCTGCTCCCAGGCCGCCGGCTCGAATCCGAGCGCGCGGCTATCGAGCGGAGCTCGCAGTCCGCGCACGAGCTCGCCCGTGATCGCCGCGAAATCCTCTGGACGCGACGCGAGCGCTGGCATCTTGAGCTCCGCGTCCCCAAAGAATCGGCGGAGCTCCACCGGCACATCGGACGCGCTCGGGACCGAGGTCGTCACGGCATCGACCGCCGCCATGATTCGGACCGCTCCGCCCGCGGCGCCCGGCCGCCGCAAGGCACCGAGGAGCGCAGCGAGCGGTGCGGCAAGGGGCGCCGGCACGGCCCCCAGGTCCAGGAGATAGAGCGTCCCGCCGGCCGGCGCGAGCCGGCTGAGCGCAGCCATCGCAGTTGGGTCGCCCGACCATTCGTTCGCGGCGAGCGCCACGTCGGGCGCATCTGCGAGCACGAACGCCGCGCCGGTTTCCGGCGCGCGCGCTCCGAGCCAGGCGGCGAGCGCCCGGGCTGCCCGCTCCCGTCCGGAGCCCGGCTCGCCCTGCAAGATCATCGGCGCGTCCGTCTCGCCGAGCGCACACAGCTGATCGAGGAACCCCTCCGACGGCAGGCTCCAAGCCGCACACCGCCGCCGGAGCTCGAGCTCGGCCAGCGCTTCGATATCGAGACCCGCCTGGCGGTGCTCGCCCCGCTGGACGAGCGCGATCGCGACCAGCGCGGCAAAGGCGGCAAGCCGCGGGCGATCCTCCGATCCAAAAGCGCTCCGCCCGACCGGGTTCAGCACTTGCAGCACCCCGATCACCTGCCCGGCGACGGTCAGCGGCGCCAACATCAGAGCTCGCGCCCGCGCCTGGGCGAGCTGATCGAGGAGCGGCAGCCGTTCCTGATCGCGGCGCACGTCGGGCGTGAGCGTCAAGTCGGGAGCCGCAATCGTGCCGCTCATGAGTCCGATCGCGCTCGACACGCGCGCGCCACGGAGCTCGGCGGCGCCCGGGCCTGCCGCTGCGACGTAGAGGAGCTGCCCCGGCTCAGGAGTCGTCCGCGCGACCGCCACCGCCTGCGCCCGGAGGGCGACCCTGAGCTCCTCGACCGTGTCGGCGAGCGCGATCGCGAGCGGCAGCGCGGAGTGCAGGCGGGCGGAGGCGCGCGCCAGCTCGGCGGCGGGTGACGGAGCTCCGTTCATCGCCATCGCAACATCATCGGGTATCGGGATACGGAAGCGTGCTCGCGAGCGAAGGGTGGCGCGCCGGCCGCGCGCCGGGGCATTATAGCAAGCTTGCCGATAGCGGTCCGGCGCAGGTACGATCGCACCGCGCCTTCGCCACTCTCGCATCCTTCATCCGAGCCCGATGCCCAGAAGACCAGCCCAGCTCATTCTCGCCCGCGGCACCGCCAGCGAGCAGATCTTCCCGTTCGTGAGCGAGATCGAGATCGGCCGCCGTTCCGCTCTGGAGGGATCGGCGATCACCCGCGTCGTGCTCGCGGATCCGGTGGTCTCCTCCCGGCACTGCATCATCACCCAGATCGACAGCGGGCGATTCTTCATCCGCGATGTGAGCCTGAACGGTACCCGGGTCGACGGCAAGCGCCTGGTGCCCAACGTCGAGTTCGCGCTCGAGCCCGGGCAGACGGTGCAGGTCGGGGACTACCAGTTGACCTTGTGGGCGGCGTCCACCGACGACCCGACCACGTTCGGAACCTCGGAACACACGATGCTGGTGCCGGGCCTGGTGACGGTGACGGTCATCGTGGGGGATATCCGGGGCTACACCACGCTCAACCAGACCGCAAGCTCGGCCGATGTCCATCGCTCGGTGCGGAACGTCTTCTCCGCCCTGGAGAGCGTGGTCTGGCGGCATGGCGGCACCCTCAAGGAGTACCAGGGCGACGCCATCTTCGCCTTCTGGGAGGAGAAGCCCGACCGCCGCGGGATGCAAGTGATCGAGGCTTGCTCCGCTGCACTCGCCCTCCGGGACGAGGCCAAGCGCTTGGCGAATGATCCGAGCCTGTGGCTCTTCCCGGACTTTCCGCTCGCGCTCGACTGGGCCCTCGCCACCGGCTCGGTGACCCTGGCGAGCATGGGTGGCCGTCGGCCCACCGGGCTCTCGATGGTGGGGGACGTGGTCAATCTCGCGTTCCGCCTCGAGAAACTCGCCGATGGCACGGAAGCCTCGATCATCGTTTGTCACAACACGGAAGCGCTCGCCCGCGAGCGATTCGAGTTCATCGATCTGGGCGAAGTGACGGTGAAAGGACGGACCGGAAGCGAGCGGATCTATGGCCTGATCGGCACCTGCCCCGATGCGCCCGACCCCGGTGCGCCGGACTCCGATACGCCCGGGACGGGTGCGCCGACTCCACCGTCGATCTAGATCGATCTAGATCGGATAGGCCCGGCCGGGCACGCCCAGCTCCAGATCGGGGCGGGCAAGGGCCATGAGCTCCCGTTCCACCTGGGCCCGATACGGCGCCTTCACGTGCACGGCGACGAACCGCGGTCCGGGCGCGACCTTCTGCATCTCGAGGGCGAACATCCGCGGCGTGAGATGCCCGGAGATCCGCGCCAGCTCGGCCTGGGCCTCGGGGAAGGCGGCGTCCAGGAACACCCACCGCAGATTTCCGCGTGCTTGAGCCACTTCCCACAGCCGATGGGTGGGCCCGGTGTCGGTCGCAATCGCCACCGATCCGTTGCCGTCTTCCACCACGAAGCCATAGGTGGGGACCGGATGGTTGACCAGCACCGGCGTCAGGCGCACGCCATCGATTGCCAGCGGCACTTCGGGCGCGAGCTCGTGGAGCTGGAGGAACGGGCCCTCCGTGGCCGAGAGCCGGAAGTAATCCGGCCAGATGCGATCGTTGAAGACGTCCCGCCGAAGGCTCTCGAGCACGGCCGCGTGCCCATAGATGTGGGGGACCTCGCTCTGGCCGGCCAAGCGGCGGTTCTCGATGAAGATCGGCAGGCTCGCGATGTGATCGGCATGCGAGTGCGAGAGGAAGAGATGCTGGATCCGCGCGTGGTCCCTCGAGCTCACCGCATAGCCGAGCGGCCCGCTGTCGATGGCGATCGAATCGTTGATTCGAATCGAGGTGAGAAGATGCTCCTCGCCGGGAGCGGTCAGGGAAGAGGCTACGAGCGTGACGCGCACGCCGGGGACGATACCAAAGGTCAGCGCGGCGGGGGAGTCGCAGCCGCGGACCCCGCCGGGGACCCGGTCGGCGCGGGCAGGTTGGCCTCGTTATCGATCGGGAACGGTGCGATCGGATCCGCGGGCGTGAAACCGAAGACCCGTCCATAGAATGCGAGCTCGGCCTCGAGCACTCGCACGATGGTCTCGGCGCGGCGGAAGCCGTGCTGCTCGCCGGGAAATGCCAGGTAGGCCACCGGCACCCTGCGCTGCCGAAGGGCGTCGACCATCGTCTCGGCCTGATTCGGGAGCACGACCGGGTCCTCGAGCCCCTGGAAGAAGATCACCGGACGGCGGATCCGATCCGCAGCATGGATCGGCGATCGCTCTCGATAGAGCTCGCGGGCGGCCGGATACGGACCCACCAGCCGATCCAGATAGCGGGATTCGAACTTGTGGGTATCCCGCGCCAAGGTCTCGAGATCGCTCACTCCATAATGGCTCGCGCCGGCGCGGAACACGTCGCGGAAGGCGAGGGCACAGAGCACGGTGTATCCGCCGGCGCTCCCGCCGGCGATGGCGAGCTGCGCGGAGTCCGCAGCCCCACGCGCGACGAGCGCCTGCGCGCAGGCGGTGCAGTCGTCCACGTCCACCACCCCCCATTGGCCTTCGAGGCGCTCGCGATACGCCCGGCCGTAGCCCGTGGATCCGCCGTAGTTGACGTTGGCGACAGCGAACCCGCGGCTCGTCCAGAACTGGATCCGGAGGTCGAGGGCGCTCCCCACCGCACTCGTCGGCCCACCGTGGGATAGGACGAGGAGCGGCGGTCGAGCACCCGTCGGCGCCTGGTAGTCGCGATTGGCGGGCGGATAGTAGAAGGCATGGGCGATCTCGCCGCCGGCCGTGGGGAAGGCGATCGGCTCCGGGGTCGAGAGATACTCGGGACCGATGCGGATTCCGGTCGATCGGCGGAGGACCTGTGCTATCCCGCGATCGAGATCGAGCTCCACCAGGCTTTCGGGTTGGGTCGGGGAACCGGCGACGAACACCGCTCGCCGGCTCTCAACCCGCAGCCCGCCGAACATGGAGAGAGTGGTGAACGGCAGCTCATAGGGCACGAGTCCCCCGGTGCGCGGATCGAGGGCGGCAATCCGCCAGGCGCCACTCGCAGTGAAGGCGCAGATGATCCGACCGTCGGCGGCAAAGCCGTAGGTGGCCATCCCGAAGCCCCACTGCGGAGCGCCGAACTCGGCGGAACGGGAGCAGAGAGGCTCGACGGAACCCTTCCGCCCGCCGCTCTCCGGACGCCAGCGATACAGGTTCCACCAGCCAGTCCGATCCGATACGAAGTGGAGATCCCTGGCCGGCGACCAGGCGGGCTGGAAGATGGATTCGTTTACCCCGCCGGCGATGCGCGTCGGTTGAACGAGCTCACCGTCCCCACCCACATCGGCCACCCAGAGCTCGGTTCCGTCCCAGGGCATGTTGGGGTGGTTCCAGCTGAGCCAGGCGAGCTGGCGGCCGTCGGGCGAGAGGCACGGCGACGAATAGAAGTCGGCGCCTCGGACCAGCGGGTGCGGATCGCGCGCGTCGTCCGCGGGCCCGAGATCGATCGCGACCAGCGTGTTCTCCGGCTCGCTGCACCCCCTCCGGTGTTCCTCGCGCACGCCGAGGAGGCGTCTGCGCCCGGGGTCGAGCTCGAAGTCGGCGTACCGGCAGGCCCCGCTGGGAACGGGCGGGGTGAGTGGCACGGGCACGCTTCCGGGCGCCGCTCGATAGACCCGCTGGTCCGCGTCGTTGGCGAAATAGATGACCCCATCCGCGACCCGGGCCGAGCCGCCGCCATATTCATGCGCGCGGGTTCGGACGCTGAAAGTCGCCGGCAAGACATCGGTGCCATCGAGGGCAGCGGCGGCGGCAGCATCAGGGGCAGCGCCGGGCCCCGCACCGGGCCCCGCACCAGGCGCAGCGCCGGGCGCCGCGCGGCGCCCGATCCGGACCAAGACCGATCGCCCGGCTTCCCACGGTCGCACTTCCACCACGTACGAGTCCTCGCCGTCGATCAGGACCTCCCCGAACCGCACCGTGCTCTCGGCGATGAGGGCAGGAGTGATCGGAGATTTCCAGCTCCCGAAGGGAGCGATTGGCTTCTGGTTCAGCATGGTGGCTCGATGCTCGAGAGTTTAGAAGAAGTCCGCCATCCAGGGCTCGGGTCCCGCAAAGATCCGGGCCGCGGCGGCGAGCGCCGCCGGCGGGCCGGCGAGATAATCGATTGCTTGGAGCTGCGCCGGCGCGAGGAAGCCGGAATAGAGGGGCGCGAGCCCACGCACGTCGAGCGCGAGCTCTCCGCGCCCGCCGCGTGTCACTTCGCCGCGCCCACCGCTCACCCGCAGGATGAACGAGTCGTCGTTCGCTTTCAAGATCGAGTCCCGCACTCTGAGGTGCAGCTCCGCTTCGACCTCGGCGGGATAACCGCGCTCGGTGAGAGCAGCCTCGACGTGCACGATGCGCAAGTGCCAGCGCTCAGGATGCTCGATCTCCACCTTGAGCTCGGGCAGGAGGCACAGCACGGGATCGATGAGCGGCCCCGGCCAAGCGATGTCGCGCACGATCGAACGGTGGTCGGCAAGGAGCGTGAGGAGGCGCAGGGCGGCCGGTTGGGTGAGGGCGACGAAGTCGCGGACCGCGATCTCCACCGTCCCGGTGGCGGCTCCGCGCTGCACATAGATGATGTAGCCTACGGGAGCGTCCGGCGGTCCGGCGACATACGCGCGCACCGGCGCCGTGTCGGGGAGTGGATCGGCCAGGCGCTGCCACATCGGCTCTCCGCGATCCAGAACGCCCGATTCTCGCTGCGCCCACGCTCGGTAGATCGTGACGAGCTCCGGATCCCGCGGATCCACCGGCCGCACGGGGAGCGAGCGATCCGAGAGCCCGATCGAGGCGGGAGCGAACCGCCGCCAGGCGCGGTTTCCTGCCTGCTCGTAGCCGACGCCGCGATAGAGCGTGTGCGTAGCCGGGTAGAGCGCCGAAAGGGCGATACGCGCGTCATGGAGCTCGCTCAAGGTCCGCACGAGGAGCGTGCGCGCGACCCCTCCACCTCGCCGCTCCGGCGGCACGGCCACCGCCGCCAGTCCCGACATCGGCACGCTGCGGCCGCCGAACCACTGGCCGAGGGTGTAGACGGCGAGCCCGGCCGCCACCGTCCCGTCCACCCGCAAGCATCGGAAGCTCGACTGGCCGAGGCGACGCATGTAGACATCGAGATAGGCAGGCGTCATGCCGAAGGCCTGCCCCATCATCTCGCCGAGCGCCATGAGTTCGCTGGCCTCGGACGGCACTCCGTAATCGATCCTCGCCATCTTGAGTCCTGGAGCTTCCTTCCTCTCGGTCACTCGATTATTCTGATCGCCGATCGAGCCACCGCTCGCTCGGGAATCCTTGGGGGAACGCGTGGGAGCCCAGTGCTCCCGCGAACGACCGGAGACAGAATAGCGTGTCGATTCGATGGCGGATACTTCGGAGCTGGTTTCGATGCGCCGTCAGGCTCGCCCTCGGGGCGGCGGCCGGTCTTCCACTGGGGATCTCGACCCCGGCCGGCGCCGGCGACGAGAATTACCTGCCCCTCGTGCTCGGGAACCGCTGGAACTATGCACTCCAGGGAAGCGACACCGAGATCGTGGTCGTCGATCGCACGAGCGTTCTCCGCGGGCGATCGATCTTCGTGCTCACGCACACGGTGGACGGAACGCCGGTGGAAGAGGATTACTGGAGCGAGGCGGAGGATGATGTCTTCTATCACGGCTACTACCGGCCGATCGAGGATTACGGCGTCCTCTGCGATCCACCCGTCAAGCTGATCGACGCACCGCTCCTCCCGGGCGGAATCTGGTCCACCTCCACCCAGCTCTACATTCTCCCCGACACGTCGCTTGCCGAGGCGACCACGTTCAGCTTCGCCGTGGCCGGAACCAAAGAGCTCCAGGTCCCGGCCGGCACCTTCACCACCACCGCGATCGAGCCGCTCCTTCTGAGCGGGGAGCAGGGGACGCTTCGGGCCTTGGAGCACGGGACGCTTCAGGGCTGGGAGCGCGGGACGCTCACCTTTCCGACTCGCTGGGTAACGAGCGGCATCGGGACCATCCGTTTGGGTGGAAGCGTGCCGCGGAGTCTCGAGAGCTATGCCGTGGTGCTCGCGGTCGAGCCCACCACCTGGGGAAGCATCAAGTGGCAAGCGAGCACGCGCCGGCAGGCTTTCCGATGAGACGCGCTCTACCACTCTGGCTCGTCTGTGCGTGTGGCCTCGCGGCTTGGCTCGCCGGCCCAAGCGGCGGACAGGGCCCCGAGGGCGGATCGGGCGGATCGAGCGGATCGGCCCCGGGCAAGACCGCGGAAGACTCGGCGCGTTCCGGCTACACCCCGATCTATGGCCGGGACGGCGAGGTCGAGATCTGGCGAGTGCCGACGCTCGCCGCGGAAGACACCTTCGGGGTGCGGGTGAAGTACGAGACCCGCACGATCGAGGTCCAGGCGAAGCGGCTCACCCTCCGCGACATCCTCGAGCGGGCACGCGAGGGAGAGCGGAAGCGGCGGGAAGCCGTCACCGATCTGGCCTACACCGAGCGCGTCCGCGTCACGTTGCTGGGTGGGCGCACATCGAAAGACAAGCGCCGATTCTTCGAGACCGCCGCCCGGGTCTACTGGAAGCCGCCGGATCGCAATCTCCGGATCGACCTCGGCGAGCGCCAGTATGGCGATCAGGATTTGAAGGAGAGCGTGGCTCCCGAGGGGCAGGTGCAGGTCGAGGTGAGCGATGCGCTCGACTTCGCCCAGGGGCCGTTCTATCTCGAGCACATCGACGATTTCCGCTACTCGATCTCCGATCGGCGGCTGTTCCCGGACCGCATCATCTATGCGGTCGAGTTCGAGCCGCGCTCGGATTTCGACCCCTTGTCGATCGCAGGCACGTTCTGGATCGACACCGCCGACTTCGTGGTGGTCCACGAGGAGATGAAATTCGAGCGTAATCCGGTGCCGCTCATGCTCAAGTCCATCGACCACATCGTGCGGGAGCGACAGCGCGTGGACGGCCGCTGGGTGATCACCCGGCTGCAGCTCGTGGCCGACATGCGCTCGGCCTTGGTCATCGGGTTCGGCCGAGCGGAAATCGAAGCTCGATACTCGGATTTCGCCTTCAACACCGGCCTCTCCGACTCCGTGTTCGAAGGTCACCGATGATGCGGCGCGGAGCCGTGCTGCTGTGCCTGCTCTGGGTCGGCGCAATTTCTTACGCCGATGAGCCGAATTCGGCAGCCAATTCGTATTCGACCTTCCTCGACAGCTTGCAGGCCAAGTCGGACAGCGCCCTGGACCGTAGCGGAGTCGAGCCCACCTGGCCCGCGGCGGACAGCCTCGCCGATCTGTTCGTGGTGCACGGTCCGGCCTACGTGGACTCGAGCTCCGCTGCCAAGCGCCATCGTCGGGTTGTTCTCGTTTTCAATCCCGCGCTCAACACCTACAATCGGGTCGAAGGAGCGCGGATCGGGGGTGAGCTCGAGATCTCGGTCGGCCCCCTGTCGCTCGCGGGAGCCGCGGGCTATGCGATCTCGAGCGAGGAGTGGCGCCATCGCGAGCGCGTGCGGCTCGAAACCGAGCGCCGCGGGACCTTCACGGTCGAGCACGCCGATCTCCTCGAGCGTTTTGGCGCCGGGCCGGTGCCGGCCAACAGCATCCATGCGTTCGTGGCCGGTGCGGACGATCAGGACTACCTCGTACGACGGCGGACCGGCGCCGAATGGCGGCTGGGCGATGACACGCGCTCGTTTTCCGCCGCGTACACGGTAGCCGACGAGCGGAGTGCGGCCGCTGAAACCGATTGGAACTTGTTCAGCCGCGATCGCGGTCCCCGACCCAACCCCGCGATCGAGGAAGGCCGGGCCCGCCGCCTCAGCTTCACCGGATCGCGGAAGTTCCAGCCCCGCGCGCTCCGCGGCGCGCGTCTCCGGCTGGCGGCCGAAGCCGAAGTGGCTGGCTATGGGCTCGGCGGGGATTTCGATTACGACCGGTACCGGCTCTCGCTCGACAGCCGGTGGCCGGTGCTCTGGCGGGACAACATCGATCTGCGAGCCGAGGTGGGTGGCGCGCGGAACGTTCCCCCGATCCAGTCGCTCTTCTATCTCGGCGGCCCAGCGGCGCTGCGCGCCTATGGGGTGAACGAGCTGGCCGGGGATCGCTATGCCTTCTTCGGGTTCGACTATCTCGTCGGCACCGATCCCTTCGCGCACCTCCATCTCCCCCAGGTCCAGATCCAGTTCATCCCATTCTTCGAGCTGGGCGCCGCGTGGCGGGACGAGAACGGTCGCGGGATCTGGTCGAGTCCGGACTCTCACGATTGGCGGAGCGATGCCGGACTCGGTCTCCAGCGCATCGTCCTGTTCGAGACCACGCTCCGCCTAGATCTCGCCTGGCGGCTCGATCGCGGCTCGGATCGCTTCGTCTACCGCTTCGGATTCCGCACCCCACTCTTCGGCCTCGAAGACTGAGGCAACG
>Ga0137428_1000250_pt1 | contig 23825 bp, 26 predicted proteins | sample EasRivERMZT718_2_FD_102305 | JGI IMG/M metagenome (GOLD analysis project Ga0137428, IMG submission 102305) | Soil microbial communities from meander-bound floodplain in the East River, Colorado, USA - East River MetaG ERMZT718_2 | ecosystem: Environmental > Terrestrial > Soil > Floodplain ...
CGGCCGACTCGATGAGCAATTTCAGCGATTCGCGCACCGAGACGTCGTCGTCAACGACGAACACTGTTGGCCTGGCGTCGGACATGGCCACCCCCGTTGGAGCATGCTGCCCCCACGCGCGGTTGGGCGCCATCACATCTTTCTATTAGTTACGAGCGCGTACCAGTCGCCGAGAATCGAGCCCATGACTGACCAGCCGCCCGGCTTCGTCGTTGCCGTGGTCGATGATGACCGGGGCATTCTGCGGTCGCTCGAATATCTCCTCGAATCCGCGGACTATGCCGTGCGCCTGTTTCCCTCCGGCGCGGAACTGCTGGACAGCAGCTGTCTGCGGGAGATTGACTGCCTGATCTCGGACATCGACATGCCGGGCATGGACGGTTTTGAGCTGTTACGGCTGGTTCATGCGGCCCGTCCCGGGTTGCCGGCGATCCTCATCACGGGTTACCCCGACACGCTGAAGCGATTGCCGCCTCTTGGCGGGAACAATCCCCGCTTGTTCACCAAGCCATTCCAGGGGCCGGAGCTGCTCGCGGCGGTCAGCGACGCATTACGCAGTTACCGCGGGTGAGGTCGGCCGGTCTAGACTTTCCCGATGGAACCGGGAAAGCGGGCGGCGGCATGCCGCCGCCGCCCAGAGTCGCTGCGATGCTGAAACCCGACGCCGCAGTCCCGGAGGAGCAGCATTTCATCCTCTCGAGCCTGTCGCCAGGCCCGGTGCAAAAGCGGTTGGCTCTTGCCATCGTCCTCGGCATATCCGCCGTCTTCATGTTGATCATCGCGGGTCCGCTTCATGGCGTGCGGCTTGGCCGGCTGGACGCCTTCATCCCGGCTTATGTGACGGCGATGTTCGTGAACGATTCGATCACCGCGATCCTCCTGTACGCGCAGTTCTTCATCCTGCGCTCGCGCGCAATCCTCGTCATCGCCAGTGGATATCTCTTCATGGCGCTGGTGCTGATCCCGTATGCCCTGGTGTTTCCAGGTATGTGGGTGCCGGGCAACCTGGTGGGCGGCATGCAGAGTACGTCATGGGTCTATTTCATACAGCACGCTGTTTTTCCCCTGTTCGTCATCCGCTATGCCTTGCTGAAGGATGCGGCTCCGAGCAAACAAATCTGGCAGGGCACCGCGCGCGCGGCAATCACCCAGAGCGTCGCCTTGACGGCGGCCCTCGTCTCTGTAGTGGCATTTCTCTGCATAGCGGGCGAAGCGCTGTTGCCACGCGTGACTGTCGATGCCACGCGCCTTAGCCCGCTGTGGCCTTATGTTGGGGCCTCCATAGCGTTGTTCAGCCTTGCCGCCATCGTCGTGCTCTGGATCCGCGGACGCTCGGTGCTCGATCTTTGGTTGATGGTGGTGATGTTCTTGCTCTTCATCGACAAACCCTTGAGCTACTACCCCGATCCGGCGCGCTTCAGCATCGGCTGGTATGCCGTCCGGGTGTTCAATTTCCTGTCCAGCATTCTCGTCCTCATCGTCCTGCTGTACGAGATACAAGCGCTTTATTCGAGGCTGCTCGGCGCGGTCCTCGCCCAGCGCCGGGAGCGCGAGGCGCGCCTGATGACCGGAGACGCCGTCGCGGCGTCGATCGCTCACGAGATCAGACAGCCATTGACTGCGATGGTCACGACTGCCGATGCGGGCTTGCGCTTTCTTGACCGCTCGGTCCCCAATCTCGACAAGGCGAAGGAAGCATTCAAACGAATCGCCGCGGATGGTCATCGCGCCGGAGCCGTGGTTGCAAACATTCGCGCCAACTTCAAGAGCGACGTCCAGGAAAGAAGCTCATTCGACCTCAACGAGCTCATCCAGGAGGCCCTTGCCCTGGGGCGCCGCGACCTGCAGAAGCACGAGGTACTCGTCCAGGCCGAGCCGAACCGGCAGCTGCCGCAGGTCAGGGGAAATCGGGTCCAGCTGCAGCAGGTGCTCATGAACTTGATCATGAACGCCGTTGACGCGATGGCGGCGAAAGACGGGCCGAGGATCCTGACCGTCAAATCCGAGGTTTACGAAGCCGACCGCGTAATGGTGTCGGTCGCCGACACCGGGACAGGAATCAGCTCGCTGCACTCCGATCGCATCTTCAACCCGCTGTTCACGACCAAATCCGACGGCATGGGGATGGGCCTGTCGATTTGCCGTGCGATCATCGAGGCCCACGAAGGCCGGTTGTGGTTTGCCCCGAACAGCCCCCGCGGCGCGGTATTTCAATTCACCTTGCAGGCCAATAGCTAGACCGTCATCTTGGCGAATGCCGGGGCTGCATCAGCGGAATTTCGAGCGTCCCCGCCATTCTCACCAGCTCGGCAAGCGACCCGGCCTCCATCTTCCTCATGATGTTGCCGCGATGGATCTGGAGCGTGACCTCGCTGATGCCGAGCTCGGCCGCGGCCTGCTTGTTGAGCAGGCCGCTGACCACGAGAGGCAGCACCTCCCGCTCGCGCGGCGTCAGGGACGAAAGCCGTCGCTTCAAATCGGCCAGCTCGGCTCTCTTGTGCCTGGCGTCGCGATTCTGCGCGAGGGCGGCATTGATCGCCCGCATCAGGTCTGCCTCCCTGAAGGGTTTGGTCAGAAAGTCGACCGCGCCCGCCTTGATCGCGCGCACGGAAGAGGGAATATCTCCGTGTCCGGTGATGAAAACGATCTGCGGGTGATTGCCCTGCGCGATCCGGCTCTGGAGATCCAGGCCGTTGATGTCGGGAAGCTCCACATCGAGAACCAGGCAGGCCGGGACATCGGGCTTCGGATACGCCATGAACTCCGCGGCGGAACCGAATGCGACCGCGTGCATCTCGAAGCTCGCCAGAAGCTCGGATAAGGCTTCGCGGATCCGGCGATCGTCGTCCACGATGAAAACGACATGGTCTTGCGGCTCCACCATTGCCGCGATGGTACGCCGGCCGGGCCTATGCACCAGCGGGTTGTCACACCACGGGCTCGTCGGGCGTCTTGAGGTATGCGCGCGAGAGCTCCGAGCCGTCACTGATGACTGAAAGCGAGTTCTACCTTGTGAGCGCCGACGACGCGCTCACCGGGCTCGGCACCGACGCCCGGCTGGGCCTCAGCGAGGGCGAGGCTCGCGCGCGGCTCGCGCGCCACGGCAGGAACGAGCTGACGGCGGAAAAGGCGGTGCCCGCGTGGAAAAAGTTTCTCGCGCAATTCGCGCACCCGCTCGTGATTCTGCTCCTGGTCGCGACCGCAATCTCTGCCGGATTGTGGCTTCGAAGCCGACGGGCGGGGGCGTGGCGCTGCCGCTCGTCGCCACGCAAATCCTGTGGATCAACCTGGTGACCGACGGCGCGCCCGCGCTGGCGCTCGGCATCGACCCCGCGCATCCGGCGGCGATGGCAAGGCCGCCGCGCCCGCGAGACGAGGGCGTGATCACCGGCCGCATGTGGGCCGGTATCTTCTATGTTGGCGCCATCATGGCGGCGGGAACTCTTCTCGTGCTCGATGCCAGCCTGCCCGGCGGGCTGATCGAAGGCTCCGGAGACATGCGCTATGCGCAGACCATGGCCTTCACAACCCTCGTCCTCTTTTCCCTCTTTACCGTCTTCAATGCGCGCTCGGACGAACGCAGCGCATTCGCCGGGCTGTTCTCCAACAAGTGGCTATGGGGTGCGGTCCTGCTGTCGCTTGTCCTGCAGGCGGCGGTGATCTACGTGCCGTTCCTGCAGCAGGCGTTTTCGACTACGGCCCTCAGCGCGGGCGACTGGCTGCTCTGCTCGGCGGTGGCGAGCTCGGTGCTGTGGCTGCGCGAGCTGAGCAAGTTGTTCGTGCGCAAGGGGGCGCAGAGGTGATATTGCGTGCGCAACAACTAGGCTGCTGCTGCGACGACTCCGAGATTCAGACCTCGCGCGACCCTGCTCCGCCACTGCCGTCCTCGTCGCTGCGGCAGGCCTCGAATACATACCAGACACGCTTGTCGGTGTCGTCGATCCACATTTCGAGCAGGCCGGCAGTGGCGGGACCGGCGCGCTCATCGCAGATGCTGCCGGCCTCGCGAATGTGCTCGGCAAGGCGCGTCGCGAAGATGTAGTCCGACTGTTCGTCCAGCAGCAGGTAGTAGTCGCCAGAGTGCGGCCCCGAGATGTACCGGTGAGGTGTGCCCCCAGTCTTCATGCCGCCACCCGTTCCGGCACCGGCTTCACCTTGTCGCGCGCGGTGTACCACGGCATGAGGATGAAGAAGAGGAAGTAGACGACCGTGCAGAGCCGTGCTACCCAGGTCGCGACGTCCTTGGTGTCGAGGAAGAAGGCATCGAAGCCGAACTGTCCCCAGACCGTCGTCGGCCTGAGGCCGAGATAGCCGAGGACCAGGAATACGACCACGAACGCGGCGAGCCAGTTCTTGTAGAGCACCCCGCGGTAGCGGATCGACTTCACCGGGCTGCGGTCGAGCCAGGGCAGGAAAAAGAGAATGAGCACCGCGATTCCCATGGCGAGGACGCCGGGGAACTGCGAGTTGAAGAGCGGCGGCACCGCGCGCAGGATCGAGTAGTACGGCGTGAAGTACCACAGCGGGGCGATGTGTTCGGGGGTCTTCAGCGGGTCGGCGGGGATGAAGTTGTTGTGCTCGAGGAAATAACCGTCCATCTCCGGCAGGAAGAAGAGCACGGTGCAGAAAACGGCAAGGAATGCGACGGCGACGACGATGTCCTTCACCGTGTAGTAAGGATGGAACGGCACCTTCTCGACATCGACACCCTCGGGATTGCTCGAACCAACGTCGTGAAGCGCCAGGATGTGCACCACCACGAGCCCCAGCAGTACCAGCGGCAGCGCGATCACGTGCAGGGCGAAGAAGCGGTTGAGCGTCGCATCCGACACCACGTAGTCGCCGCGGATCCACAAAGCCAGATCGGGGCCGAGGAAGGGAATCGTGCCAAAGAGGTTCACGATCACCTGGGCGCCCCAGTACGACATCTGGCCCCAGGGCAGGAGATAGCCGAAGAACGCCTCTCCCATCAGGGTGAGATAGACCAGCACGCCGAAGATCCAGACCAGCTCGCGCGGCTTCTTGTACGAGCCGTAGAGCATGGCGCGGAACATGTGCAGGTACACGACGATGAAGAACGCCGAAGCGCCGGTCGAGTGAATGTAGCGGATCAGCCAGCCGAACGGCACGTCGCGCATGATGGACTCGACCGAGCCGAATGCGAGGTTCGCGTCGGGCTTGTAGTTCATGGTGAGGAAAATGCCCGAGACGATCTGGATGATCAGCACCAGCCCCGCGAGCGCGCCGAACTCGTACCAGAGGTTGAGGTTCTTGGGTACGTAGTACGCGGCGGCGTGCTTGCGCCACTCCGCGCCGATCGTCGGCATGCGCGCGTCGAACCAGCGTAGCAATGCGTTCATCGGATCGAGCTCACCAAAACCTCCGCCAGCTTGCGCCAGCGCGCATAGCATTCCAGGCCGCAGAAGTGCGCCATATAGTCGGATGCCTCGCGCACCGGCGCCTCGGACCACGGCACCTCGTGCTCGCAAACCGCGCATCGCCCGCCCGCCGCCTCGTCGTGCAACTGATCGGCTCTTTGCGGGGACGCCGCGCCGACGTGGGTTTGTCCCGTGCACGAACGGGTGGAAAGTGCACGCCCATTTACAGCAACTTCGACGAGCTGACACCCGTCGCCTTCGTCGCGACGGGCGGGAAGCAAGGGATTGGAGAGCAAGGCGTCCGACATGGTCGTCAGGCCGCCAGACGCTGCCGGCCGAGCCAGCTCGTGAAGGACGTGCGCGCGATGCGCGCGTCGGCGCCGGGAACCAGGGTCCGATGGTTCAGCACGGCGCCGAAGTAGCGCGCCCCGACATCTTCGACCACGGTGCGTGGATCCTTCTTCGCCGCCAGGAATTGCCGCACCAGCTGCGCGAGCGGCAGGCGCTCGGGGCCGGCGATCTCGACCATGCCGTTCACCGGTGCCGCCAGAACGAACTCGGTCAGCGCGTCCGCCACTTCGTCGGAGACGATCGGCTGGGCCAGCGCCGGCGACAGGCGAACCTCCGTGCCGCGCGTGGCGGCATCGGCGATGCCGCCGAGGAAGTCGAGGAACTGCGTCGAGCGCACGATCGTATAGGGAGTCGGGCCCGCCTTGATCAGCTCTTCCTGCGCCATCTTGCCGCGGAAGTAGTCGCTGTCGAGCAGGCGCTCGGTGCCCACCACCGATAGCGCGAGGTGATGACGCACGCCGGCGGCCAGCTCCGCGGCCAGCAGGTTGCGGCCCGAGGTCTCGAAGAAGGTGCGCACCGCCTCGCCCTGGAACGAAGGCGAGTTCGCTACGTCGACCACGACCTGCGCGCCGGCCAGCGCTTCGGCCAGTCCCTGGCCGGAGATGGTGTCCACGCCGGATGCGGGTGATGCGGCGTTTACTTCGTGGCCGCGGCCGCGAAGTCTTTCGACCAGCTTCCGGCCGATCAGCCCGGTGCCGCCGATGACGACAATCTTCATGAATCGCTCCTTGTGTTGTCGCCCGCGAGGCGGGCACGCACTGCAGAGGACGCAGGCGGCGCCCTGCTTGTGACAGGTCGGCAAATTATTTCGACGGCTGTCACGGACTGCGAGTGCGTTTCGTCTTTGACTCCGAAGCACCCACTCAACCGCAGCGAAGGAGTCGATCATGATTTCGAGGAAGAGCGTCAGACTGACCCTGTTGGCAACGATCGCCGTGGCCGGCGCGTTTGCCTATGTGGCCCCCGCCTACAACATCGAGCAAGCGCGCCTCGACGATCAGCCGGTCATCAACGACACCGTAACCATCCGGCCCTGGGGAGAGGATCTCTCCGCAGACGCGGTCGAATCGAACGGCATCGAGCGCGACCTGGATGGCAACGCCTCGGCGCTGATGCCCTCCGACCGGCTTCTGCACCAGCTATAGGCGCCATGAAAACCGTCAGCATGATGGCGCTGGTCGCCACTTTTCTTGCCTCGGGCAACCTCTACGCGGACGGAGCGCACGACGGCGCGAAGGTAACGCCGTTGATGCAGCAGCCGCTCGCCGACTATCCGGGCAAGGAAGGCCTGATGGTCACGGTCGAATTCGCGCCGGGACATGTCGATGCCGCGCACCGCCACCCCGGGCACGTGTTCGTCTATGTCCTGGAAGGTACGATCGAGATGCAGGTCGAGGGCGGCGAGCTGCGCACGCTCAGGCGCGGCGATACCTTCTACGAGAATCCGAAGGACATCCATCCCGTCGGCCGGAATGTCAGCGACACCCAGCCGGCGAAGCTGCTGGTGTTCTTCGTGAAGGACCAGGGCGCGCCGCCGGTTCTGCCGCCTGCGCCGCACTAGGTCGCCGTGCACGTCGGCCAGTCCTACAGGATCCCCGAGTTCCTGGCCTGGACCCGAGAGGACATCTACGTCCTCATCGCGCTCGGCCTCGTGCCCGTCTTTCTGTACGAGTCGGTCGGCCTGAAGTGGCTGGGCATCCCCTGGACCGCGGTTGCGCTCCTGGGGACGGCGACGGCGTTCATCGTGGGCTTCAAGAACGTCCAGACCTACAACCGGACCTGGGAGGCCCGGCAGATCTGGGGCGACCTAGTGGGTTACAGCAGAGCCTGGGGAACCATGAGCCGTGACTTTGTGAAGAGCCGCGACAAGACCAGGACGCTCATCTACCGTCACCTCGCCTGGCTGACCGCGCTGAGATATCACATGCGGGAGCGAAGAGCCTGGGAATGCGTAAGCAAGCCGCACAATGCGGAGTATCAGAAGCTCTACAGCGTCCCCGAGCAGCAGACCGCTTTGGAAGTCGAGCTCGCGAAGTACCTGCCGGACGACGAGCTGGAGCGGGTGCTCTCGACAGGAAACCGGGCGACGCAGATCGTGGCCCTGCAAAGCAAGACGATCAAGGAGCTGTACGACAGCCAGGAACTCGTCGTGCTTCAGTTCGTCGACATGCAAAGAGCCGTCAGGGACCTTCACTTGCACCAGGCAAGAAGCGAGCGCATCAAGGAATTTCCATTTCCGAGGCAGTTCGCGACCGTGAGCGCGCTTTTCGTCAAGCTGTTCTGCCTCCTGCTTCCCTTTGGATTGCTCAAGGAGTTCGACAGGCTCAACGAGAGCGTGGAGGGCCTTATGAAGGGACACATGACCTGGCTGGTCGTCCCCATCAGCGTGCTGATCTCCTGGACGTATACCTCGCTCGAGCAAGTCGGAGAAAGCACCGAGAATCCCTTCGAGGGCGGCGCGAACGACGTGCCGATCTCGCAGATGTGCCGCAGCGTGGAAATCGACTTGCGGGAGATCCTCGGCGAATCGGATCTGCCGCTCGCCTTGCAACCTCGAAACAACATCGTGCTCTGAAAGTCCCCCGGGACGACGCATTTCCCGGATTCCATCGCGTGTCACAAGCAGCGGCCGCAGTTCGTCTTATGGGTGTCCTCATCAGGAGACTGGCCATGCCGGATATCGATCAAATGCGCCGCAATGTGCTGGTCAGCGGCGCTGCGCTAGCGGCCGGAATCGGCCTTCCTTTCGCGGCAACCGCCGCTCAACCCAAGCAAGGAGCTGAACAGATGAACACGATCACGACCAAGGACGGTGTGCAGATTTACTTCAAGGACTGGGGCCCCAGGAAGGGGCAACCCATCGTCTTCCATCATGGCTGGCCGCTGAGCGGGGATGACTGGGACACGCAGATGCTGTACTTCGCCGTGAACGGTTTTCGCGTCATCGCCCACGATCGGCGCGGCCACGGCCGCTCGAGCCAGGTCGCCGTTGGCCACGACATGGACCATTACGCCGCGGATGTTGCCGCGGTGGTGGAGCATCTCGACCTGAGGAACGCAGTCCACATCGGCCACTCCACCGGCGGCGGCGAAGCCGCTCGCTACGTCGCCCGCCACGGCCAGAAGCAAGGCCGCGTCGCCAAGCTGGTGCTGATCGGCGCCGTACCGCCGATCATGGTCAAAACGGCCGCCAATCCGGGCGGCCTGCCCATCGAGGTATTCGATGGCCTGCGCAAGGAGCTCGCGGCGAACCGCGCACAGTTCTACCTCGATTTCGCCAGCGGCCCCTTTTACGGCTTCAACCGCCCTGGCGCGAAGGTGTCGCAGGGCGTGATCCAGAACTGGTGGCGCCAGGGGATGATGGGTGCGGCGAACGCGCATTACCTGGGTATCAAAGCCTTCTCCGAGACGGACTTCACCGAAGACCTGAAAATCATCACCGTTCCGACGCTGGTGATGCACGGCGAAGACGACCAGATCGTGCCGATCGCCGACTCCGCATTGCTGTCGGTGAAGCTGCTGAAGAAGGGCGTGCTCAAGGTCTACCCGAAGTTTCCGCACGGCATGTGCACGACGCAGGCCGACGTGGTCAATCCGGACCTGCTCGCGTTCGTCAAGGGTGCGGGCGCCGGCAGCGATCGCGTGGGCGCCGAGGCCGTGGACGCGGCGCACTCCGCCTAGGAGAAACGAAATGAGCGGCGGCGCGGGCATCGGACGCGCGGCCGCTCGATCACCGTTCGTGGGGGAATAAATGCGTCGGATGCTGCGGTGGTTGGTCAGGCGAAGCCCGAGTAGTGCCGATGGGAAAACAGCACTGGGTCTTGGCATCCGGATCGGATATTGGCCATGCCGCAAAGCGCCATACCTGCAGTGCACGTTCCTGTTTTTGGCACCTGGAGGTGTGGCATGGTTATCCGTCCTGGCAACAAGTCGCAGCAAGTGAGTTCTAAAGTGGAGATCCACAATGCTTGAGATCAGGCGCTCCGCCGAGCGCGGGCACGCGCAGCACGGCTGGCTCGATAGCTATCACACGTTCTCCTTCGCCGACTACTACGACCCTCGGCACAATGGCTACGGCGCGCTCGTCGTGATCAACGAGGACCGCGTCCAGCCCGCTGCCGGCTTCGGCACGCATTCCCATCGCGACATGGAAATCATCAGCTACGTGCTCGCCGGGAAGCTTGCGCACAAAGACTCGATGGGCAACGCCTCGGTCATCGTGCCGGGGGACGTGCAGCGCATGAGCGCCGGCACGGGCGTGCGGCACAGCGAGTACAACGCTGAGCCGTCCGGCGTCACGCATTTCCTGCAGATCTGGATCGAGCCGAACAGGAAAGGCGTCGCGCCGTCTTATGAGCAGAAGCGCTACGCGCCCGGCGAGAAGCGTGGCCGCCTGCGGCTTGTCGTTTCGCCGGACGGCCGCGCGGGCTCGTTGTCGATGAACCAGGATGCGTTTCTCCATGTCGGCCTGTTCGACGGCGACGAACGTGCCTCGCTCGAGCTCCGTGCAGGCCGCAAGGGGTATGTGCACGTCGCGCGCGGCGAGGTCACGGTCAACGGGGTACGCCTCGGCGCCGGCGATGCCGTCAAGAGCGCCGCCGGGCCGATCGAGGTGATGGGCGGGGAGAACGCCGAGCTACTGCTGTTCGATCTGCCCTAGATCAGTTCAAGTCCCGGGCCAGCCAACGCGCGAGGTTGTCGACGTAGGCGTGGATGTCGGCCAGGGCTCAGCGTTCAGCACCTGGTCGATCACCGGCCGCATGTGGGCCGGAATCCTCTACGTGGGCGCGATCATGGCCGCCGGGACGCTGTTCGTGCTCGACGCGAGCCTCCCTGTGGCTGCGGGAGCTGTCGAAGCTTCTGCGACGCTAGCGACCGTCAGCGAGCTGCTACCGACGGTGCCGGAAGACCTGGCGCCGCCCGGCTGACGACATCCAGGCCTTCGGGCTTCCAGGGTCCCCACATGGTGCGGTCTACGTTCGGCATCATGCGGACGAGCATCCACTCGCGCTCGGCGAGCCGTTCGGCGCGCAGGCGCTGCTGCTCCGCGTGCTCCTGCGCGCCGCCGACGTAAACGCAGCCGCAGAAATGCGGATCGGCGAACTTGTAGACGCCGGCCTGCTCGACCAGTTGCCGAAACGGCAGGCCGAGCTCGTCCAGTGGCTGGCGCTCGAACCCGGCTTGCGCAAGGACCTCTTGGGAGTCGGCCGCAAGGCGGCCCTGGATGGCGGCGCATCCCGGCAGCGCCGCGAGAGCGAAGACAACGAGGCTCCGGCTCAGCGTCTTCAAGGCGCATCCCCAACCGCAAAGAGCACCACTGCGTCGACCGGAGCTCCGGGCGGCGAATCGATGGAAGTCTCGAAGCGGCTGCCCAGACGATTCCCGGCCGGGTCTTCCAAAGTGCCACGGACTACGAGCTTGTACGCACCCGGGCGCCATGGCGCGCTCGGCGTAAACGTCCAGGTGCGTTCGCCGTTCGTCAGCCGGGCGCGTCCAGCCACCCGGCGGCCGCGGACGTCCGCGATCGCCAGGTAGTCGGCGTCCCGCCCATCGATCGGCCCGTCAAGCGCCACCACGAGGGGTTGCTTCGACTCGACGCGTACCGCCGACATCGTCCACGCCGACGCGATGGGGCCGATCTCATCCGCAGGTCCCACTCTCCACCGCTTGATAGGAGCTCCATCGAGTGCAAGCGCTACGTCCTCGCCCACCGACAGGATCGGCCCTTTTTCATCCAGCGCTTTCAGTCCAGTCTTGACGCGTCCGGGATGCAGCAGGACCGTCAAGATCCTGCCGCTTGGAGACCAGAGCTCCTGCTCGAGAAACGGTTCCTCGACCTGCCTGCCGTCGGCACGCAACAAGCTGAGCCTGGGAAGCAACGGGCCTTCGACCTGATCCGCAAGCCGGATGGAGATGCGAAGCAGGTTCGCGGGGATCTCAGGGCCTGAGGGCTGGACAAGAACGACCCGTGGTGCCGGCTGCTCGGCGTGAGAAGGACCTAGCGCAACGGCGAGAACGGTTGCACCAACCCATCGACGGAGATGCATGGGGCTATTCCGAATACTTGATGTGGTCCGCGAAGCCTTCATGCTCCAGGAGGATGTCCTGGCCGGGCTTGATGTACTGCAGCTGCCACGCATCGCCAATGAAGCTGTACTGCGGGAAAGCGTATTCCGAGATGTGGTCGGTCAGCCGGAAGCTCAGCTCCTTGCCGACCGTGACGAGCTGCAGCGCGTCCTTCTCGAGCCGCCGGCGCACGACGACGAACGACCTCTCGTCCAGGTTGTCGAGCCGCATCGTGCCGGCCAGAGGTACCGGCATCACGTCCAGGCCGGCGATCTGCCCGAACGGCACGACCGTCTCGATGCCGGGCCGGGCGCTTGCGGCCTCCAGTTCCGACACCGGGATGCTGCTCGACCCCCGGTCGAAGTTGACCAGCATCAGGAATTCCTCGGTCTTGCCCTGGCCGGTCTTCGTGTAGGCGATCAGGCCGGCGGGCGTGTTGCCGTAACCGAGCTCGGCGATGGTCTTGCCACGGATGTGCGCGCCATCCTTCAGTTCGTCGAGCGGGATCAGCACGATGGGCGTGCACGTGTAGGCCGCCACGAGGTAGGGCTTGCCGCCCAGCGTCGCGAAGCTCATCGCCCGGATCGGGGCGCGCGTCTCGATCAGATTGTGACCGGTGTGATAGATCTCCACCGACATGACCGACTGCTGCGCATCGAACGGGTACCTGATCCGCCGCAGGGTCGAAGCAAAGTCCTGGTTTGAAAGGCCGGCGATGAAAAGCTCTCCATCGCGCCATTTCATGTCGGTCACCGTGAAGCTGCGCTCGGGCGTCTCCCTCCAGAACTTGTAGTGCGACGCGGGCGCGTCGCGAAGCGCTATCGAGGTCGACTTCGCCGCCTTGAGGTTGACGCGGCGAGCCCTTTGATCGCTGCTCACCACGATGAGCGCTGGCGTCTTCGCGGCACCGTAGCTGACTGCGATGTAAACCTCCGCCGTTCCCGGCCGGACGACCATGTCCTCGATGGTTATTTTTGCGCCACCGACCTGCCTGGAGAGACGGTCTTCGAGGTCGAGGATGTTGAAGGCCGTGCCCGCCGGCTTTTGCGCCGCCCGCGGAAGGGTGATGGCGTGAACGCGCGCGCTTTTCCAGTCGGCGACGAACAGGACATTTTCGGGTCCGGCGGCAAGGCGGGATATCGACTTGATGTCCGCCGCGGACGCATTCGAGACCGCACCTAGAGAGCAGGCAATGGCGACAAGAAGGAGACGCATAAAGCTCCAATAGTCAGTAGGGGTTGGGGCATACATGTCTCCAAGACGGCTGAGGGGTACGTGCTGTGACGCGTGCCGACTCCATCGCGTCACAAACACCGGTCCCGATTCGTCTTCTCAGCACCACTACCCAACCCTTAGGAGACGAACATGGACATGAACGTTGCCTCACACCTCGGTCGAACGGGGACCGCCGAGCTGGTTCCGTCGCGCTACGCGCTGCGGGTCGGCGAGATCGACGTGCTGGTGATCAGCGATGGCGTGCTGCCGTTGCCACCCACGACGATCGCCACCAACGGCGACCCGGCCGAAATGGCGGCCTGGGTGGACGACATGCGCCTGCCGCCGGGCAAGTTCTGGTGGCCGCTGAACGTGGTCGTGGTGCGTAGCGGCGGCCGGACCGTGCTCATCGACTTTGGCCTGGGGGCGGAGTTCCCGGGGGCCGGGCGGTTGGGCATGCGACTGGACGCCGCCGGCGTCGATCCCGCATCCGTGACCGACACGGTGCTTACCCACATGCACATTGACCACGTTGGCGGGCTGCTCTCCGACGGGCTGAGGGACCGGCTGCGTCCTAACGTGCCGATCCACCTGGCGGCCGCCGAGGTCGAGTTCTGGGCGTCGCCCGATTTCTCCCGCAACACGTTTGCGGGCATGCAGGACGTGCTTCGGTCGGCCGCCGCGCGGTTCGCGGACAAGTACCGCCGCCAGTTGCGGACGTTCGAGTCGGAGTACGAGGTGGCGCCAGGGGTGGTCGTCCAACGCACCGGCGGCCACACCCCGGGGCACAGCATTGTCCGTCTGGCGTCCGGCGGCGAGCGACTGACGTTCCTCGGCGATGCCGTGTTTCACAACCATTTCGACCGCCCCGACTGGCACAACAGCTACGACCACGACCCCGAGGAGGCGGTCCGCGTCCGGGTCCGTCTCTTGCGCGAGCTGGCGGCGAGCCGCGAGGCGCTGGTGGCCGCTCACGTGTCGTTCCCGTTCGGCCATGTGGCGGTCGCCGGCGACGTCTTTCGTTTTGTACCTGCCTACTGGGAGTACTGACCGCTTGTTGGGCGCGAGCGTGGGGCGGTCCTTCGGGACCGCCCCTTTTTATTCACGCGCGTTCGCCTTGACGAGGTCGGTCGGCTTTGCCGTCGCATCGCGCGGCTGGGCGAGTGCCACGGCGAGCGCGGCGAGCAGCGCGGGCACGCCGGCGATCACGTATTGCGCATGCAGCGCTAAGCCTGCGCTGAGGAAGACGGTTCCGACCAGCGCGCCGGCGACCGCGCCCACGCGGCCCACGCCCGTGATCAATCCGACGCCGGTATTGCGGATCTGCGTCGGATAGACGGTGGTGGAGTAGGCGCTCAGGTTGACCTGCGAGCCGACGATCGCGACGCCCGCGAGGCCGACCACCGCGAAGAGCGCCGGGACACTGAAGGTGCAGAAGCCGATCAGCGCGATGGCGAAAGCGGACGCGACATACATCGCGACAAGGGGACGATAGGAGCGCGTCCCATCGATGATGCGGGCGAGCAGCAACGAGCCGACGATACCGCCCAGCGGGAACGTGGCGGCGGTGACGATCGCGCGGCCGAGCGGCAGGCCGGCGTCCTTGAGCAGCATCGGCATCCACGTAATGACGAACGCGATCACCATCTGCGTGATGAACGAGGCCAGGCAAAGCAGCGCCGTCGGCCTGAGGTAAGCACCGGAGAACACCGCAGTGAGCGGCAGTCGCGCGGCGCTGTCTTCCGCCACGACGAAACGATCGCCGGACGAAACGCTTGCGTGCGGAGCGGCCCGCCGAAGCAGAGCGACGACGCGAACCGCGGGAGCGGCGCGCACGACGAGATAGCGCACGGATTCCGGCAGCCCGAGCACGAGGAGGACGACGAGCACGAGTGGCGCAGCCCCGCCGACCACGAATACCGCCTGCCATCCATGCTGCTGGATGAGGTACGCCGACAGCGGGCCGCCGAATACGCCGCCAAGGGGAAAGGCGGCGTACATGCTGCTCACGAGCGTGGCGCGGCTTCGCGCAGGCGCGTACTCGGCAACGAGGGCAATGACATTGGCGAGCGCACCACCCAGCCCGATGCCGGTAAGACCGCGGATCACAAGCAGCGATGCAAGATCCCAGCTGAGCGGCGTCAGCAGCGCGAAGACGCCGAACATCGCGGTGGCCCAGATGATGGTCGGGCGCCTGCCGTAGCGGTCCGCAAGCATGCCGAATAGCGCCGCGCCCGCAGCCGCCCCGATAAAGGTGGCGGCGAAAATCGGTCCGAATGCTTCTTTCGGCATGGACCACTCTGCAGCGATCACGGGGGCCACGTACGAGATCGCGAGCGTGTCGAAGCCGTCGAGCAGGGCAACGAGGGCGCAAAGCACGACGACCGAAGCGGTGAACCGGTTCGAGGGTGCCGCGTCGAGCAGCGCGACGACGTCGAGCGGTTTGCGGGATGTCGTGGGTTCCATGCCTTAGAGCGCCCGCGCAGGGTCCGCCGCGGCATTGTACTCGGGCATGCCGGCTCTCCAGCCTCTGTGACCTCACCCGGTGCCGGGCCTCATCGCGTGTCACAAACGCCTGCAGCGCCTCGTCTTGTAGGTGATTCCGACGATGTCGGTCCAACACCCTTCAGGAGAAGCGAAATGAGATCACTGCAGAAGACCCGCCTGGTCGCCCCCCTCATTCTTGCGCTGGCTGCCGGCGTTGCGCTCGGCGTCCCCGGCTACGCCGACGCGCAAGCGACGAAGCCCAGGCCGAGCGCGCAGCAGGCGAGCGCGCAGCCGAAGCTATTCGACCCCAACGACACCATTATCCTGCTGCTCGATCACCAGACGGGCCTGTTCCAGACCGTCAAGGACATCACGCTCCAGGAGCTGCGCACCAACACCGCGGTGCTCGCGAAGCTGGCGACGGTCGCGAAGATCCCCGTCATCACCACGGCATCGGAGCCCAACGGGCCCAACGGGCCGTTGATGCCGGAGATCCACCAGCTCGCGCCCGCGGCTACGTTTATCGGGCGCAAAGGCGAGATCAGCGCGTGGGACAACACGGATTTCGTCAAGACGGTACGCGCCAGTGGCAAGAAAACGCTGATCATGGCCGGCGTCTGGACCAGCGTGTGCGTAGCCTTCCCGGCGATCCAGGCGAAGGCCGAGGGCTACACCGTCTACGCGGTGATCGACGCCTCCGGAGACATGAGCCAGATGGCGTCCCGGGCCGCGCTCGACCGCATGACGCAAGCCGGAATCATCCCGGTCACCACGAACGTGGTGGTGACCGAGGTGCAGCGGACCTGGGCGCGGCCGGATGCATTGCGATACGCCGAGCTGTACAGCGACTTCGCGCCCCATTACCGCGCCGCGATCGAGAGCTACCAGAAGGCACAGGAAGCCGCGCGCGGCGCGGCGGCAGGAGCTACGGCAGCAGGCGGGGCGATCGAGGTAGAGGGTCTGTTCTTCATCGTTGATCCGGTCACAGGTAACACGATTCTCGCTGAGTGATTGTCAGCGGCGGCCGCGCGTGGCATCGGGCGCGCCGCCGCGTTTCTGTGAGGAAATAATGCGTCGGACGTTTCGGTGGTTATGCGGGAGAAACCAAGCCAGCGCTGACGGGAGGACAGCAATCGGCTTTGGAATCCGACTCGGTTATTGGCCATGCCTGCGGGCGCCTTACGTGCAATGCACGTTTCTCTTTTCTGGCAGCAAGTCGTAACCAACCCGAACGCGCCTCAGTTGTACGGGATAGCGGAAATTCGGCTGGAGTCCGCCGAGCGCGCGTCCGGGTACTGGACGACTCGTGCGGACAAGAACCCGGAAGTGGACGAGCGGACGGTCGGTGCCTACTGGCGCGCCCATCCAGAGGATATGACCATCCTCGATGGACCCGACAATCGGAAACGCGCGGAACTGATCGCGGAGCGGCTCGCGCATTGGAAGTCGATCAAGAACGCTTGAGGTCAGCGGCTGAGTTCGCGGCTAGTCGGATCTCGTAGGCCCTCCTTGCTCGTGACCGTGCCGCTGCCGTGCGCGTCGCGACTCTAATCCTTCAGTCGCCGCTCTTCTTCACGTTCCAGTAGACGTCGCCCGACCCGATCACCCAGCCGGTGACGTTCTTGCGCGAGGCGAGCCGGTTCACGACCTCGCCGAGCGGCGCGTGGGTGCCGATCTCGAAGGCGCGCGCCTGGATCGCCTCGGCGAGCGCCCTCTTCCTCGGCTCCTCGGTGGCGCGCGCGAAGTCGTCGCGCAGCTTCTCGAGCTCATGGTCGGTCGGCCAGCCGAACCAGGATCGGTCGCCGGCGGCGCCGAGGGCTGCGTTCGACAGCGGGTTCCAGATGTCGGGCGCCGCCCACCCCGTGCAGAACAGGTTCCAGCCGCCCTGGGAGGGCGGTTCCTTCCTCGCGCGGCGCGAGACCAGGCTGCTCCAGTCCATGGCCTGCACCTCGACATGGAAGCCGGCCTGCCGCAGGAGCTGCGCGGCCACCTCGGGCAGCTTCTGAAGCGGGGCGACGTCGGTCGGCTTGAGGATCAGCACCGGCGTGCCGTCGTAGCCCGAGCTCTTCAGCAGCTCCCGCGCCTTCCTCGGGTTCGACTTCGACTGGATTTCGCTGCCCTTCGCGCTGGCGTAGGGCGTGTTGCACGTGAACATCGAAGCGCAGGTCCGGTACAGCTCCTTGACGCCGACCTGGGCACGCAGGAAAGGCTCCTGCTGCATCGCCGCGAGCGCCGCCCGGCGCACCTTCGGGTTGTCGAACGGCGGGTGCAGGTGGTTGAAGCGGCACATCTGCTGGAAGCCGATCGGATCCCTGCCGACGAGCACGACGCCCGGGGCCTGCTTCAGCTGCGCGTAGCTCTCGAATGCTGGGTGCTCGATCACGTCGACCTCGCCCTTGACGAGCGCGTTCACCTGCGACTGCGCATCGCGCAGGGCAAGGTTCCATTCGACGCGCTCGACGTAGACGTATTTGCCGCCGGCCGTCCCCGACGGGTTCTCCTTGCGCGGCTGGTACTGCGCGTGCTTCAGGTAGACAGCCTTGTCGCCCGGCTTGAACTCGTCGCGCTTGAAAATGTACGGGCCGCTGCCGACGTAGTCCTCGATCTGCTTGTCGGCTGGCGTTTCGGCCACGCGCCTGGGCATGATGAAGGGCACGTTCGACGACGGCTTGCCGAGCGCCTCCAGCACGAAGCCGCAGGGCTCGCGCAGAAAGATGCGGAACTCGCTCTGCGCCGGTGCGTCCATGCGCTCGACGAAGCTCATCAGCTTCTGCCCCATGGCGTCGCGCTTGCCCCAGCGCGCGAGCGAGGCGGTCACGTCCTCGCCGGTGACCGGCGCGCCGTCGTGGAATTGCAGTCCCGGGCGCAGCGTGAAGCTCCACAGGCGCTGGTCCGGGCTCACCGACCACTTGTCGACCATCTGCGGCTGCACGCGGCTCTTCTCGTCGGTGCCGAACAGCGTGTCGTAGATCATGTAGCCGTGATTGCGGGCCATGTACTGCGTGGTCCAGATGGGGTCGAGGATGTTGAGGTTGGAATGCGGTACGACGCGCAATACCTGTGCATCCACTCCAGACGCGACGGCCGTTGCGGCCGCTGTCGTCGCGATGGCAAGCAAAGCACGCATGCAAAGATCTCCTGCTCAAGAGACTTGCGAAAGCAGGCTAGCAGGGTCTGATGAACGGTGCTAGTCGAACATGAAGAGCGGCGCGCCGATCTCGTCGTCGATGAAGACCACCTCCTCGTACAGGTTGCGTGCCATCCCTACTCCTTGAACGGCGAGTTCAGGAGATAGTCCACGGTCGAGATCGACTTGTAGCCGGGCACAAAGCGCTCGCCGAAATCGCGGGCGAAGTTGTCATAGGTCGTTTGGGCGCGTGTCTCGACGATGCCGCACACGGCGCGCGTGAATCGCCGCTTCATCTCGAGCCTGGGAAACGCGTCGAGGATCGCAGCGATCTGATCCTTGGCCAGCGCCTCGTAGCCCCACCCGCCCCAGTCCAGGCCGATACCCGCGGTGCAGAGCGCAATCTCCGTTTCCTTGTGCAAGGCAAGGGAAGGAGTCGAGTTCAGCGCGACGCCGTCCCAGATCAGCTGGGCGCGCCGGTCATCGACGCGCATGTGCTGCGCGAATGCACGCGCAGCATTCGCGCCCTCGACCTCGAACCGCAGCGGCCCGTTGAAGGCGGCGGCCAGGCCCAGGTCGTGCAGGATCGTCGCCACGGCCAGGACTTCCTCGTCGTGCGCCGTCCCCTTGTGTCGCGCGAGGGTCGCCGCGAAGAGCCAGGAGCGCATGACGTGGTTGAAGAGGTACGGCTCGGAGTTCTCGCGCGCGTACTCTATGGCGCGCGAAACGAGCGGGCTGTCGGGCACGGAAACCCCTGCCAACAGGCGCGTGGAGACGGTCATAGAGCTCTCCTTGATAGGGAACGACACATCCCTCAAGACGCGCTCGGCGCCCATTCCGTGACAAAGCCGGTGTATGCTGCCCCCGGTCGCTCGGCCCTGCGCGTCGGCTCGGAGTAAAAGAGGTGCTCCCGAAGCGGTTTACCCGGAAGGAGTTGGCGGCAGTAGCGCTGCGGTATGCGCTGGCGCCCGCCTGCATCCTGCTCGCGGTGCTGCTGCACCTCTCACCCGCCGGCGAGACGCTTCATCCTACAGGCCTGTTCGCGATTGCCGTGCTCGCCGCGGCGTGGTTCGCCGGCGCCGGCCCCGGATTCCTGGCCGCGGTGCTGGCCACGTTCACGCTGCCCCAGCTCATCACCATCAGCTATCCGTTGCTGGGCGGCTTTCTCGACCTGCCCCACCTGGTCACGTTCTCCATCGTGGGGCTTGCCGTGGGGTGGGGAAGCGCCCGGCGAGCCAGCAAGTTGCGCGAGCAGGAGCGCTACGCGCACGCCATGAGCGCCAGCGACGACGGTTTCTGGGACTGGATCCCCGCCACCGATACGGTCTACGCCTCGCCGAAGCTGCTGGAGATCTACGGCTTTGCCCCCGGCACAACGTTCAACGGCCGCGATGACCTGGTGGCGCGGATTCCGTTCCACCCCGAGGACCGTCTGCAGCTGGCGCGCGCGGTCGCCGAGCTCTTCGCCGGCAAGAGGGCGCGCCTCGACATCCAGATGCGGTTCACCCGCGACGGGGAGACGCGCTGGGTGCACCTTGTCGCCGTGGCGGTGCGCGACTCTTCCGGCGCGATGGTGCGCTGGACCGGCACGGTGCGAGACATAACCGAGCAGAAGCGCGTCGAAGAGGCGCTGCGCGAGTCCGAGGACCGCTTCGCGCGTGCGGTCGCCGGCTCCTCCGACGGCGTGTGGGACGTCGACCTCGTCGGCCGCACCGTCTATCTCTCCCCGCGCACGCGCGAGCTGTGCGGATTGCCTCCCGGGCCGGAGGTGGTGCCACTGGATGGGTGGGTCGAAGCTTTGCCGCTCCATCCAGAGGACAGGGCGAGGCGTTACGCTGCAGCGGAGGCGCACTTGTCGGGAAAGGCGCCGGTCTACGAGGGCGAGTTCCGCATCCTCCAGCCGGACGGCGTCTACTGCTGGCGCCACCTGCACGGCGTTTGTGTGCGCGATGCCGGCGGCAAGCCGCTGCGCGTGGCCGGCTCGATAGCCGACGTCGACGCCCGCCGGCGCGCCGAGGACGCACTGCGCGAATCCGAGCAGCGCTACGAGCGCGCCATGGACTCCAGCGAGGTCGGTTACTGGGACTGGATTTCCGCCGTCGACAAGATCTACGCGTCGCCACGGCTGCTGGAGATCTATGGCTTCGCGCCCGGCACGAGTTTCGCCGGGCGCGATGACCTGGTCGCGCGCATTCCGTTCCACGCCGAAGATCGCCCGTCATTGATGCGAGCGTATGCCGACCACATTGCAGGCAAGACGGCGCGCTACAACGTCGAGGTGCGTTTTATCCGGGACGGAGAGACGCGATGGGTAAGCCTTACCGGCATGGTGGCGCGCGACGCTTCCGGCACAATGGTGCGCTGGTCGGGCACGGTGCGAGACGTAACCGAGCGCAAGCGTTCCGAGCTTGCTCTGCGGCAGTCCGAAGAGCGCTACGAGCTCGCCATGGCTGCGAGCGAGTCGGGATATTGGGATTGGGACGTCGCGACCGACCGCTTTTTTTCCTCGGCGCGAGCGAATGAACTCGTCGGATTGCCATCCGAAGCCACGTTTTTCGCCAGGGCCAATTTTCGTGCGCACATCCCGGTACATCCAGACGACTTTGCGAAGTGGGAGGCCGCGCGGGAGGAATTGTTTGCCGGAACCGGCGAGCGGCTTTCCATGGAACTGCGCTACATGGTCCGCGGCGAGGCGCGCTGGCACGTCCTCCAGGGCATCTGCAAGCGCGACGGCACCGGGAAGGTCATACGGTGGAGCGGGTCGGCCACCGACGTCACGGAGCGCAAGAGGGCGGAGGAAGAATTGCGGGCGATGGAGCTCAAGCTGCGCCAGGCACAGCGCCTCGAGTCGATGGGCACCTTCGCCGGCGGAATCGCGCACGACTTCAACAACATCCTCCACGCGATTCTCGGCTATGGCGAGATGGCGCTGCGCGGCGCGCCGAAGGGCAGCCGCCTCGCGAGCGACCTCGACAGCATCATGACCGCCGGCGAACGCGGGCGCGCGCTTGTCGGCCGCCTGCTCACCTTCAGCCGCAGCGTGGTCGGCGAACGCGTGCCGGTCCACGTCGAGCGGGTGGTAAGCGAGGCGCTGGAGCTGGTGTCGGCGAAGCTGCCGCCGGGCGTGACCGTGGACGCTCGGCTGCACGCCGGGCGGGCGGCGATCCTCGGCGATGCGACGCAGGTGCACCAGGTGGTGAGCAATCTTGCAACCAATGCCATCCACGCAATGTCGGCCGGCGGGAGGCTACGCGTCGAGCTCGCCATCGTGCGTGTCGACGAGCCACGGGCCGCCAGGATCGGTGCGCTCGCGGTCGGGGAATACGCGGTGCTTACGGTCGCGGATAGCGGCCCCGGTATCGCGCCGGAGATCATGGAACGCATCTTCGACCCGTTCTTCACCACCAAGGAGGTCGGTAGCGGCACCGGCCTCGGCCTGTCGCTGGTGCATGGCATCGTGACCGAGCTCGGCGGCGGCATCGATGTGAACACCGAAGTCGGCTCCGGCACCACGTTCACCGTTCACTTGCCACGCTCCGGCGAAGCCCCTGAGGCCCAGGACGATGCGGACCTCGCATTGCCGCGCGGCGAGGGGCAGCGTGTGCTGGTCGTGGACGATGAGGAGCCGCTGGTGCGGCTCGCCACGCGCACGCTCGAGGAGCTCGGCTACGCGCCGCTCGGCTTCACCTCGAGCAGCGCCGCGCTCGCCGCGCTGCGCGCCGACCCCCAGCGCTTCGACGCCGTGATCGCCGACGAGCGCATGCCGGGAATGTCGGGCTCGGCGCTGATCCGCGAAGTGCGCGGCATCCGCAGCGCCATGCCCGTCGTGCTGATGAGCGGCTATCTGGGACCGACGGCGGACAAGGTGCGCGAAAGCGGCCAGTTCCATACGCTGGGCCTGGCGCAGAAGATCGCCGCGGCGATCGGGGCCGACGAAGTCCTGCAAAAGCCGCTCTCGGCGCGCGATCTCGCCACCAGCATGGCCAGGGTGTTACGGCTCTGATTTGGTCAATCTGGCAGGCATTTGTGTCATCCGACATCGGCGCGGCAGGTTGACGGCGCACACCGGACATCCGGGTCTCGCAGAGTGCGGCAAATGGGTTCGCTCAGCATCGGCCACTGGCTCATCGTCCTCGCGATCGTGGGGGTGATTTTCAGCCCTAGGCCCTTGACGCCATGCTGACCCTCGCCTGGGGCTCTGCCGTGACGACGCCGTCTCGCGTCGCAGATCGCCCCGAGGCGAGGTCACGCGCGGCTGCAGTCAAGCCCACGGTCTTTGTCGTTGATGACGACATCTCGGTCTGCGCGTTCCTGAGATCAGTCGTCGAATCTGCGGGCTGGCGCTCGGAAACCTTCGCGTCGGCGCACGAGTTCCTTTCCCGGCCGCGGACGCTTGTGCCGAGCTGCCTGGTGCTCGACGTCGGGCTCCCCGACCTCAACGGCCTTGATGTGCAGCAGCGCATCGCCGATCGAACTGACATGCCGATTATCTTCATTACCGGGCACACTGACGTGGCAGTGGCGGTCAGTGCCATGAAGGCCGGCGCCGCCGAGTTCTTGATCAAGCCGTGCCAGGTCGATGTGTTGCTCAAGACGATCGGCCGCGCCGTAGAACAAAGCACGGCCGCGCTGCGTCTGGAAGTGGAAATACAGACGTTGCGCGGACGCTATGCCGAGCTCAGCTCGCGCGAGCGGGAGGTCATGGCGCTCGTGGTCGCGGGCCGGCTCAACAAGCAGGCCGGCGGCGACCTGGGCATCAGCGAGATCACGGTGAAGGGACACCGCGGCAACGTGATGCGTAAGATGAACGCCCACTCTGTCCCGGACCTCGTGACCATGGCGGCGCTGCTCGGGCTGTTGCCGGGCCCTGCGTTCGGCGACAAACGGCGCACCGCGCCCGCGGCAGCGCGCTGAGAGCGCCGTCCTTCAATCGCCGTCCTTCTTCAGATTCCAGTCGACGTCGCCCGGCCCGAGCCCTGCGATCAGAACGGCAGGCCGTGGCCCGCCGAGCCCATGCAGAGCAGCAAGGGGACCGAATTGAGCGGATTCATGGTGTCGTTTCGGCCAGCGAGACCACTTGCCGCTCGGCCCACGAGAGCGCGTAGTCGGCGATCTCCTCCCAGCCGCGCTGCGCGGGGAGCAGGTGAGAGCGCCCCTCGAACACCTTCACCTCGGTGAGCGTCTCCGCCGTGTAGTGCGCC
>Ga0137428_1000252_pt1 | contig 23786 bp, 26 predicted proteins | sample EasRivERMZT718_2_FD_102305 | JGI IMG/M metagenome (GOLD analysis project Ga0137428, IMG submission 102305) | Soil microbial communities from meander-bound floodplain in the East River, Colorado, USA - East River MetaG ERMZT718_2 | ecosystem: Environmental > Terrestrial > Soil > Floodplain ...
ATCGACGAGCTCGCAATGAGGGGGAAAAATGGAGCTCACCCGCACGAGATTGAAATTGGCGAGATGCGCGTCACGCAGCGCCATCTCGAAGCTGGTGAGTTTTTCCTTGTGCCGGCCGACGCCTTTGGTCAAAAAGGCCTTGGTCGGGATGAACATTCGTGAGTCGATCAACTCGGCACTACCTCCCTTCGTACCAGACCGCGGGACTGAGCTCGACCGGCGGCTCGGAATCGCCACCCCGGTCCACCGTCGCCTGCATTACCTGCGCCAGCACTTCGGCGGGGCTGAGCGCGACCTCCACCACCTCGAACTTGCCCTGGCCGCGCTCTTTGCCGCGCACGATGAGCATGTATTTCCCCGTGTAGACTCGCAACCGGCCATCCGGCGCTTTCCGCGTCACCACCGCCGTTCCCCACTCTTTGCCGTCCCGCTTGATCGGCCGGAACACATAGATGGTATCGATCTCGGCGGGCGGCACCTGCGCCTCCACCGCCGCCGCGAGCTTCGCCCAGCCCTGCCCCTGCCCGGGGCCGGGGGGGGGCGCTAGCGGGACGAAGGCGCCGGAGTCCGGACCGGGGGCGTCGCCTGTTGCCATCGCTCGACATAAAAGCGCAGGACGTGCATGAAGTCCTGCGCGTTGGTGACCACGCCGTACGCCTGGTGTGTACCGCGGTCGCGCAGCTTGGTGACGACAAACTCGGTCTGATCGACGCAGATCGTCGTCAGGGGCCTGATGTCCTCGGTCACGCCGGTATCCACGAACGCCGGCAGCATGTTGCCGACGGCGATCGCGTGCAGTGCCGTGGCCACGAAGATCGCGAACGTCGCGGTCGAGGTGTGCGCGCGCATCGCATCCTGCGCGGCGAGCGTGTCGGGGATGACGTCGGGGAGCGGACCATCGTCGCGGATCGAGCCCGCGAGCACGTACGGAATGCGATTGGATACGAGGGCATGCATGATGCCGCTCTTGACGCTCCCCTGGTTCACCGCTTTGTCGATCGAGCCCGCGCGGCGAATGGCGTTGATCGCGCGCATGTGCAGCCCGTGCCCGCCTTCCACACTTTCGCCGGAGCTCGACATCCCGAGGGTCGTGCCGAAAATCGCCGCCTCGAGATCGTGCACCGCGACGGCGTTGCCGCCCAGCAGCGTCTGGCAATACCCGTTCTGGATGAACCAGATCATGTCCTCGCGCGCGCGCGCGTGCACCAGCGCGGGGCCGATCACCCACACGATTTTTCCGCCCCGCGCTTGTTCTTCGCCGAGCAGCTGCGCGAGAACGCTGTAGTCCACCGGCCGCTCGCGCGACACTTCCGTCGACATGAAGCGGAATTCGTTGGGGCTGCGTGTCCCGCCCAGAAACCCCTCGACATGCACGAAGATGCCTTCGGTGCCGTCTTCGGCAGCGCCGACTGCGACCTTGTCGCCGCCGCGCACGCGCCGCGGCTCGGTGACGACCAGATCGTCGCCGGCGCCGTGCACGATCACGCAATCCATGCGCGGCAGGCGCGGCCGGCGCCAACCACTCGGCAGCTTCACGTACGTCGGCAGGTTGGTCGTCGAAAAGAAACCGTCAGGAAGCACTCCGTCGCCGGGGGCGGGTGTGAATCGGGCCTCGGGCGCGCCGGAGAGTGGCGGCGCGGTAAAGTTGGGGGGCCGGTACTGAAAGCGCGTCGGACTCACAGGCCGGTGAACATACCCGGAGTGAAACGGCTTTCACAAGAGTGAAACGGGATCGCGATCGACGATCACCTCGCGACGTGCTTTCGCGCGCCAGGCGCGCACCACACGGCCCAGCACCCGCGGTTCGGCGGACTTCGCGAGCACATGCCAGCGCCATTTTCCCTTGAGCCGCATGATCGGACACGGCGCCGGGCCCAGGACAGTCAGCGCGTCGTCCAGCCGCTCCGTCGAGGCGCGCCGCAGCCACCGCCCGACCTGCTCCGCGAGATCCGCCGTGCGGGCATGATCGTCCGTGGCGACCACGAACCGGGCCAGGCCGATCCGCGGCGGATAGGGAGGATTTGGTGGGGAGCGCAGCGGCAGCTCGGCGGCGGCGAACTGCGCGACCGAATGCGCCGCGGCGGCCCGGATCGCGTGATGATCCGGCGCGCGCGTCTGGACGAACACCTGTCCGCCCTTGGGCCCGCGCCCCGCACGCCCCGCCACCTGCGCCACGAGCTGGAACGTCCGCTCGCCGGCCCGGAAATCGGGGAAATGCAGTCCCGTGTCGGCATCCACGACCCCGACGACCGTCACGTTCGGGAAGTCGAGTCCCTTGGCGATCATCTGCGTGCCGAGCAGGATGTTCACCTCACCCCGCTCCACGCGCTCCAGAATGTGATGGTGCGCCCACTTGCTGGACGTGGTATCGAGGTCCATGCGCGCGATGCGCGCGCGCGGATAGCGCAGCCCGACAAAATGCTCGAGCTGCTGTGTGCCGAGGCCGCGGAACCGTTGCGTCGGAGAGCCACACACGGCACAGGTGTCGGGCACCGGCGCCTCGTGACCGCAGTAATGGCAACGAAGAGCGGGCGGAGTCTGGTGCAGGGTGAGCGCGATGGCGCACTGCGGGCAGCCCGGTACGTTGCCGCACGCGGGACACTGCACGAAGGTCGCAAACCCGCGGCGATTGAGCAGCAGAATGACCTGCTCGCCTCGCTCGAGCGCGCCGGCAACGGCCTGGTCGAGCGCGTTGCTCCAGGGAATCGCCCCCCCCCCACCTCCCGTCTCGGCCGGAGCGATGCGGGGGGCGTGGCGCAGGTCGACGATCTCGACCGCGGGCAAGGGCCGCGCGCCGACGCGTTCCGGAAGCGCGAACGTAACGATGCGCTCGTCGGTGAGTGTTTCCAGGGACGGGGTCGCGCTCCCGAGCAGCAGGCGCGCCCCCTCGATCCGGGCGCGCATCAGCGCCACATCCCGGGCGTGATAGCGCGGCGCCGACCCCTGCTTGTAGCTCGGCTCATGCTCCTCGTCGACCACGATGGCCCCGAGCCGCTGGACGGGGGCGAAGACCGCCGATCGCGGACCCACCGCGACGCGGCGCTCACCCGATCGCAGCGCACGCCAGGCATCCGCCCGCTCACCGTCCGACAAGCCGGAGTGCAGCACAGCGACCTGGTCGCCGAACACCCCGCGCACTCGGGCCACGGTCTGCGGGGTCAGGGAAATCTCGGGCACCAGCAGGATGGCCCCCGCTCCGTCCCCTGACTGCACGACGGTACGGAGCACGTCGAGATAGACGAGCGTCTTGCCGGAGCCGGTAACGCCGTGAAGGAGAATCGGCTTCTCGATCGGCGTGGCCGCGATCCCGCGCACGACGGCCTGTTGGTCGGCGGTCAGGATCGGTGGCGGTGGGGAGGCGAGATTGGCGAACGGATCACGCATTTCAGGGACGTGATCGAACCGCGCCAGACCCTGCCGCACCAGTCCCAGCAGCACCGTCGGTGAGAGCTTCAGCTGATTGATCAGATGGGAGACCGGCGCCGAGCCACCGAGCGCCTCCACCGTCTCGTAGGCCGCGCGGCGCTTCGGGGAGCGCTTGAACTGGCGGTCGCGCTCGAGCAGTGAATCGAGCCCACCATTGGCGGCGAGCACGAACAGGCGCTCGGTCGCGGGGGCCGGCCCAGCCGGTTTCGCGACGCTCCACAGCGGCCCTGGGAGAATCGCGCGCAACGCCAGGCCCAGCGGCGCCCCGTAGTAGTCCGAGATCCAGCGGCCCAGGTCGAGCAGCGCGGGCGACAGTGCCGGCTGCTCATCGGGTGCAGCGATGATTGGTTTGATGGCCACGCCTGCTGACGGCGGACGGCTGACGGCCTCCGTCACAACGCCCACGACCTTCCGCTGCTTCACCGGCACCACCACCCGCGCTCCCGGCACGGCGCGGTCAGCCAGCGCATCAGGCACAGCGTAGATGTAGGGGCGGTTTACCGGAACCGGCAGGACGACCGCGACAAGGCGCGGCTCGGTCATTTGCGTTTGACGCCGAGCCCCGGCTCCGTGGGTAGCCTGATCTGGCCGCGTTCGATCGTCGCCCCGGTGAACGGATCGTCGACGGTGAGCGCGGCGCCATCGAGATCGGCGGCATCCACCAGCGGCGTGAAATGCGCCGCCGCGGTGATACCGAGCGATGTCTCGATCATGCAGCCGACCATTACGAGCATCCCGAGCGCGCGCGCCGTCGCGATCATGCGGAGCGCTTCCCGCAGCGAGCCACACTTGGCGAGCTTGATGTTGATGCCGTCCGCGCGCCCGACGAGCCGCGGAATGTCGGCGGCGACCAGGCAGCTCTCATCGACCACGATCGGCAACTGATGCGCGGCGGCGACGCGGCGGACGTCGCTGAGACCGTCGAGATCTTCCGGAACGAGCGGTTGCTCGAGGAATTCGACGCCGCACTCCCTGAGTTTCGGGATCATCTCTTTGGCTCGCGCCACGCTCCACCCCGCGTTGGCGTCGACCCGGATCGGTTTGTCCGTGGCGTCCCGAATCGTCTTCAGGATGTCCTCGTCGCGGTCGGTCCCGAGCTTGATCTTCAGGATGGGGTACTGCTCGGCCTCGCGGACCTTCTCCCGCATCTTCTGATTCGTATCGAGCCCGATCGTGAATGACGACAGCGGCGCCTTGCGGGGATCGAGGCCCCACAGCCGCCACAACGGCTGGCCAAGCTTCTTCCCCACCAGATCGTGGAGCGCCGCCGACAGCGCGGCGCGCGCAGCCCCGTTGCGCGGGAGGACCTGCTCCCAGCGCGCCTCGGCCGCTTCGAGCTCGAACGGATCGCTCGGCAGCTGCGAGCGCAGACGCTCGAAGCCGGCGAGCACCGTCTCGAGACTCTCGCCGTAGAACGACGACGGATCGGCTTCGCCCCAGCCCTCCTGCCCGTCGCTGTCGACGAGCCGGACCCAGGCGCGCTTGTACCCGTTGGTCGAGCCACGTGCGATGACAAACGGATGGCGGGTTGTGATGGAGCACTGCTCGACGAACAGCTTCAGAGCCATCGATTCCGGTGGAGCCAACCGAGGATGACCACCGACACGGCCGCCATGGTGCCGAGCGCGATGTAGAACCCCCACGGGTCGTGGGTGAGCGGCATTGCGCTGAAGTTCATGCCGAAGATCCCGCCGATCACGACCAGCGGCAGGGCGATCGTGGCGACGATCGAGAGCTGCTTCATCACCTTGTTCATCCGGTTCGACGTCTGCGACAGGTAGGTTTCCAGCACGCCCGCGAGCAGGTCGCGCGTGGTATCGACCGATTCGGTGATCCGGATCGTGTGGTCGTACACGTCCCGGTAGTAGAGCTGGGTCTCGGGCCGGATGTAGCCGCAAGGCCGGTTCGTCATGATGTTCAGCACTTCGCGCAGCGGTCCGACCTGCCGGCGCAGCGAGAATGCGGCGCGCTTCGCCTTGAAGATCTCGTGGATCAGCCGTTCGTTGAACTGCTCGAACAGCCGCTCTTCCAGCCCATCGACCAGCGCGTTCAGCTCTTCGACCAGCGGGAAAAAGGCATCGACCGACTGGTCGATGATGTTGTGCATCGTCATCTCGGCACCACGCGCCAGCAGCTCGGGGTTGCGCCCCAGCCGCTCGCGCACCGCGCCACAGCTCTTGGAAGACAGCGCGTGTACGGTGACGAGAAAATTCTTTCCCAGGAAGAAGTACAGGTTGGATGTAGCCAGATCGAACGGCTCGGGCGTGCCTTCATCAAACCGAATGACCGCCATCACGACAAAGACATAGCGGTCATACTCTTCGAATTTGACGCGGGTGCCCGGGGACAGCGTGTCTTCGACGGACAGGGGGTGAAACCCGAAGACTTTTTCGAGCAGCGCGTGCTGGTGCATGCTCGTGCTGTCGATGTCGACCCACAGCTCGCCCTCCCCAGCCTGGAGAATCTCGCGGATCCGGGCGGGTGCGAGATCCTGCTCCAGCGTGCCGTCGGGCCGCCGGTAGATGCTGAGCGGCCAATGCTTTGAGGCCTGCGGCTGCTGGGCTCCCGTGGGAACGACGTTGACGGACATTCCTCAAGATAGTGCGCGCACGTGCGCCACGACACCGGCGGCGAGCAGGTCGAGCCGGTAGCCACCCTCCAGCACGCCGACGACGGGCCGCGTTCCCATGCGCTGCCGGAGCGCCTCCGTCCACTGGGTGATGTCGTCCGGCTCGAGCGTGAACTCCCCGAGCGGATCGCCCGCGAGCGAATCGAATCCAGCGGAAATGAGCAGGATGTCGGGCGTCCAGTCCTTGAGGGCGGCGTCCACGCCGCCGAGGAAATCGCGCACGTAGGTCGCGCGCGGCAGGCCGCCCGGCCGGGGCACATTGAACACATTGCCGACGCCACGCTCGTCGGCGGCTCCGGTGCCCGGGTACCACGGGTATTGGTGCATCGAGACGAACCGAATCGACGGATCGTGCTCGACGAGCGCCTGCGTGCCATTTCCGTGGTGCACGTCCCAGTCCGCGATCAGCACCCGGGCGCAGCCCAGCGCCTGCGCATGCCGGGCGGCGAGCACCACGTTATTGAGGAAGCAGAAGCCCATCGCGCGCGCGGCGAGGGCATGATGACCCGGCGGTCGCGTGATTCCAAACGCCCGCCCTTCCTTCATTCCCCGCTCGACCGCGCCCAGTGCGACACCCGCGGAAGCGAGCACGCTTTCCCAGCTGCGTGGGCCCAGGAAGGTGTCGCCGTCGAGCGCGCCACCGCCCCGCTCGGCCAGCGCTTCGAGCATGTCGACGTATTCAGGGGGATGCACCCGCTCGATCGCGTCACGCGAGGCGTCCGCGGCTTCGACCCAGGCAACGTGCGCCTTCAGCTCGGGCCGGCGCAGGGCTTCCAGGACGGCTTCAAAACGCTGGGGGCGCTCAGGGTGCCCGGCGCCGCCGTAGTGATGCCGGCAGGCCGCATTCCAGACGACCGGAGTGGACACCTAGTTGCGGCGGTCGGTGTGCAGCAGCGCGCGCAGCGATTCGACTTCGCGCTTCATGTCCTTTCGCGCTTCGGCGAGCTCCGCCATGGCGCGACGGAAGCGAAGCCATCCTGCCACGGCGAGCCCGGCGACCACGACGCAGACCCCAGCCCAGAAAAAATGGTCGATCATGGCGAGCAGCACGGCGTTCAACAGCAGAAACCCGACGGCGAAGATCGTCACGCCCCAGGTGAACGCCGAGGTCGTCACCGCACCGGTTGCCGCCGCGCGGGCAGCACGATGAAGGGAGCGTTGGCTCCCGCGCCCAGCGCGCGGAGCGTGATCGACTCGTCGAGCACGGGGGCGCCGCGAAACTTCACGACATGCTGCTGCTCGTCGGCGGCGGTCTTGAGCACCGCGCGGAGTGCTTCGCGCTTGAGCTGTGCGACCGTCGTCGTCTCGTCCGCCTGAATCGCGACGTGGTCCCACCCCGCCATGACCATCACTCGCACCGGAAAGCGCGCGAGCGCGGCGGTCGTCATGCGACCTCCAGAGCCGACGCGAGCGGCAAGGTCGACAGGAACCGGTCCAGCGCCTGATCGAAGAACAGCGTCGAGGCGCGGATGCGGGTGACAGCGGTCGCCGGATCCGCCCACGCGCTCACCACCAGCTCCTCGCCGCCCTGGCCGCGCAGCGTCACGAAATTCGCACCCCGTTTCTCGACAAAGGCGGCCGAGTTCGGCACACGCTCGGCAAAGAACTGCTCCGCGCGCTGCAGGACGTCTGCGGGCGGCAGGGACACGGTCGTCGTATGGATCATGGCGTGGGGAGAATGGTGATGCCGGTCGGCTGGCGCGGCACGGCGATGCTCGCGACCCTGGTCCGGCTGTCGAGATCGATCACATCGACGGCGCCGGGATCGGCGCCGACGCTCTCGACGGAGATGAACGCCCACCGCCCGTCCGGATCATACGCCACGCCATGCGGCAGCGGCTTGGACGTGGGAATCTTCGCGACTTCGGTCAGGGTGCGCGCGTCCACGAGCGACACACTCTGCGCCTTCTTGTTCGTCACGATGATCCAGCGCCCGTCGGCCGACGGCTCGACGTTGTAGGCGCCGGCCCCGACGGGAATCTCCTTGACCAGCGCGAGCGTCGCGGCGTCGAGGACCTGGAGCGTGTTGCCGTGATTGCAGGCGACGTATAACCGCCGGTCATCAGGGGAGACGGAGACGAACGTGGGAGAGCAGTCGTGAGCGGCCGCCGTCGCAGTCCCGTGCTGCATCGGTGGTCCCACTGCAGGGCTCGTCGCGTGCCCGATTCCCGCGCCGGTCTTGTGACGGCGCTTGATCCGCAGGCTCTGGCGATCGATCTCGAGAATCTCGTCGGAGTTCATGCACGACACGTACACCGCGGTGCCCGCATGATTCACCTTCACGCCGTGCGGCATGTCGCACGCGGGCAGGTTCGTAATCGGGGTCATGGACGCGGTCTGCACGATCGTCACGACGTTCACACGCGGGTGATCGCCGTGAAAATCGGAGTTGGCAACGAACGCGAGCGCCCCGTCGGGCGTGAGCGCGATGGTCGTGGGGAACATCTCGACCGGCGCGCGGCCCAGGAGCGAGTCGCTCCCCGCGCTCAGCTTCCAGAGCGAGCCGTACGGCGTGCCGTGCGCGATCGTCACGTACCAGACGGAGCCGTCGGGCGCGGCAGCGACGTTGTGCGGGCCGTCGATGTCCGCGGGCATCAGGCCGACCGGGATCACCTTCGCGATCGCCAGCGCCGTCCCGTTCCACGACAGCTCCGTCACGATGTCGCCCGACTCGCTGGCGACCAGAATCCGGTAGTCCGGATGCGGCAGCGCGGCAGCCGTCAGCAATCCGAGAATGACCAGGAGGCGCATCGGCAGGAAGATAGCGCCTCGAGGAAGTCAGCGGGCGGCGACGTTCCGGTTTGGCAGGGAGGTGTCGGCGGCCGCGAGGATCTGCTGCAGCACGTCGAATTCGACCGGCTTGGTGAGGTGATGATTGAAACCCGACTCTTTGGACCGGAGGCGATGCTCCGCTTGACCCCACCCGGTCAATGCGATCAGGACGACGTCCTTGGCCCAGGGCCGCTGCCGGATCTGCTTGGCCAGATCGTACCCGTTCACTTTGGGCAGGCCGATGTCGAAGATGGCCAGGTCGGGGCGGAACTCCTCGGCCTTGTGCAAGGCCGCCTCGCCGTCGCTGGCCGTCTCGACCTCATGTCCGATCATCCGCAACAGCATCGCGAGGGTGTCGACGGAATCGACGTTGTCGTCCACGACGAGGACGCGGGAGTGGTTTGCGGGTCCCCGCAGCGGGACCTCGCTGCGGTCGGGCGTCATTGCTTTCTGCGCCTGCGACACCGGCAGCCGGATGGTGAACTGGCTCCCGTGTCCCACGCCGGCGCTGTATGCCGTCACCGTGCCGCCGTGAAGGTCGACGAGGCGCTCGACGAGCGCGAGCCCGACTCCCAAACCTCCCTGGGAGCGCTCGAGCGACAGTCCCGATTGCGTAAACATGTCGAAGATCCGCGGCAACATCGCCGACGGAATGCCGATGCCGGAGTCCTTCACCCCAATCACGGCCGTGTCACCTTCCCGCTCACCCGAGAGCCAGACTTGCCCGCCCGGATCGGTGTACTTGGCCGCATTGTCCAGCAGATTCGTCACGACCTGCATCAGACGGGTAGTGTCGCCCTCCACATACAGCGGCTGCGCCGGCGTGATGACTTGGAGCTGGTGCCGGTGGCGTTCCATGAGCGCACTGCTCGATTCGACCGCGCCCTTGAGGATCGCCGCCACGTCCACGCGCTCACGGCGCAGCTCGATCGTGCCGCGTGTGATCCGCGACACGTCGAGCAGATCCTCCACCAGCCGCGTCATGTGCTCGGTCTGGCGATCGATGATGTTGGTGGCCCAGGTCAGCTCCTCCGGCGTTGGCGTGCGGGCGCGCAGGATCTTGGCCGCGTGCCGGATGGGGCCGAGCGGGTTGCGCAGCTCGTGGGCCAGAATCGCGAGAAACTCGTTCTTGCGCTCGTTCGCCTCGTAGAGCTCGCGCTGGACCTGCTTCTGGAGCGTGATATCACGCGCCACTTTCGACGCTCCCACGATCTCTCCCGTCTCGTCTCGCACGGGAGAGATGGTCACGGAGACATCGATCGAGCGACCTTCCTTGGTGACCCGGACCGTCTCGTAGTGCTCGACGGGCTCCCCGCGGCGCAGCTTGCTGAGGATCATGACTTCCTCATCCTGCCGATCGTGGGGAATCAGCATCGTAACCGACCGGCCGATTGCTTCCTCGGGCGTGTAGCCGAATATCCGCTGCGCGCCTCGATTCCAGGAGGTGATGATGCCGTCGAGTGTCTTGCTGACGATGGCGTCGTCCGACGACGAGAGGATCGCGGCCAGCAGCGCTTCACCGCTCGGCGCTTTCTCCGCGATGTGCGGATGCCCCCCCCCCCGATCCGTCAAGCAGTCCTCATGACAGACGAGCGCGGGCGCACTCCCGGCCGATAATGTGGTGGGATCAGTGGCGGATTCAGCAACGGTCCGCCCGCACAAGCAGCAGAGGGTCAATGCCTTCAAGAAGGCGCCCTGGCGCTACCGATGTCAAGGATTCGGCCCACCGGATCCCGTGGGTGCCGAGGGATGCGCGCCGGGATCGCGGCGCGCGAGGTCATTGGGCGGCGGGTCCACGCCGCCGCGGCGATCCTCGGCGTACACACGGGTGAATTCGGCGCCGAGCAGGATGACCTGGACCGAGTAATACACCCACACCAGCAGCACCACGACGGAGCCTGCCGCCCCGTAGCTGGAGGCGACGCTCGACTGGCCGAGATAGAGCCCGATCAGGAACTTGCCGAGCGCGAAGAGCAGCGACGTGACGAAGGCCCCGGTCCACACATCGCGCCAGGCCAGCCGCACGTCGGGCAGGAACCGGTAGATCAGACCGAACAGGAACGTCAACACGCCCAGCGACACCGCCGCGTCGATCGCGTTGAGCAGCAGCGGGCCCCCCAGTTCGACCTCCCGCACCCGGCTGGAAAGCGCGGCCAGAGCGGCGCTCACCAGCAGCGAGACCATCAGCAGGAATCCAACCGACACGACCATGCCGAAGGAGCGGAGCCGGCTCAGGATCAGACGCTGGATGCCGGACTTCTTGGGATCGGTTTTCACGCGAAAGATCGCATTGAGCGCGTGCTGCAACTCGAGAAACGCCCCGCTGGCCGCGACGATCAGCGTGACGGTCCCGATGATGACCACGAGCGTGCCGCTGCGATCCTGATGCGCACCCTGCAGAATCATCTGAATCGCTTCCGCGCCCTGGCGGCCTACCAGCCCGTCGATTTGGCTGACGATCTGGCCCCGCACCGCTTCCGCGCCGAATACGGACCCGGCGATCGCGATCGCGATGATCAGGACGGGCGACAGCGCGAACAACGTGTAGTACGCGAGCGAGGCTCCCAGACGGGGGACGTTGTCCTTGGACCACGCCTGGATCGCCGTCCAGAAGACGCGCAGCACGGTCGGCACGCGTAGCTCCACGAGTCCGCTCCGCCACGCCGAATGCAAGCGCGCCGGAATTCCCGTGCTTGGCACACGCGCGGTTTCGGTCTTGGTCCTGGTGGCCATGGTAGCGGAGAAAGAACGAGGGGCCTGTGATGGCCCCTCGTACGCTCGTCAAATAGTCGATGTTCCGCGACGGCGTCCGGCGAACAGCAGCGCCACGCCGGCCAGGAGTGCAACGCCACCTACCCAGGGCGGGACGAACCCACGTCGTTCCGTGGTCACGGTTGCCACGCCCAGGTCCACTTTGTCCCTGCCCTTGACGTACGACACGCCACCAATGATGAGCACAATGGCGCCAAACACGATCAACAGCATGCCGATGAGTCCAGCCTGTCGCATAATGGTCCCTCCAAGGGAGCCGCGGGTCCCTTGTTCTACACGGGCTACTCTCGTTCAAAAGGATGAGCCGGCGAGGGTCATGGAGCCTCGGGCCAGCGGGGGTCCGGCCGCGCGGGCGGCGGCTGATCGGCATCCAGTCGCTCGGCTCGAATGTCGGCGTAGATGAAGTTCTCGGGCGCAACCGGCGCGTCGGCCAGGCGGCGCAGCATCGCGAGCTGTCCCACGTGCGTCAGCGTGTCGGCGAATGGCCCTTGCAGCAGCTGCTCTGTGGTGAGCGAGCACTGCTCGTCACTCGCCAAGAGCGCACCCACCGACTCCAACATCTCGTGAAAGCGCGCGACGTCCGCGTTGAACGTGGGGAGCGGATCGGGTTTCACGGGATAGGAGCCGCCGACAAAGAAGGTGCGCACGTAGCCCATCAGGCTGGTCATGTGCCTGATCAGCTCGACCGGCGTGCGGACCCGATTACCTGCGCTGAACGTGGGGTAATGCTCGGGCGCGTCGCGCAACGCTTTCTGCGTGCGATAGGCGATCGCCGCCAGGAAGTGCCGCAGTACCTGCCGGTCGCGGTCCATCCGCCTATTGTAGCGCTTCCAGCACCGCCGCGCGTCTACTCACTTCCTGATTCGCGGATTAGCCCTGAATCCCTCCAAAGGAAGCATTGAAACTCAACCCGCTTTGCAAGGATACTCCGTGCTGGAGGTGACACTATGCCCAATCCCGACTTCAGCAACGTACGAAGTGGAAGCTCTTCGACGGCCCCCGGCAGCGAAGAGACGACCGAAACGACCCGCACCTACGTGGTGAAGCAGGGCGACAGCCTGTCGAAGATCGCCAAGCAGGAATACGGCAACATCGATGATTGGCGCCGGATCTACGACGCCAATCGCGACATCATCAAGGACCCCGATCTCATCTACCCCGGGCAGACCCTGCGTCTGCCGTAGCACTACCCCAGGAGACTGTTATGCGTACGCGACGCGTTTCGTTGCTTGCTTTAGGTTGTGCCTCGCTGATGATCGCCGCAGCGTGTGGCGACAAGGCGAGTGGCCGCGAGAACACCAGCAGCACCAAGACGATTGACGGCGGCACCAATACGATTTCGGTCACGCAAATCGATCTGGGCCGCGCGATCAATGCGGATCTGACGATCAGGGACCAAGCGACCACCTTCCGCCCGAGCGACGTGGTGTACGCGTCGATCGAGACCAAGGGCGCCGCGCCGGCCACGGTTGGCGTGCGCTGGACCTACAACAACGACCAGGTGGTCGAGAAGGGCGATCGGGACATTCATCCGATCGGCCCGACGCGCACCGAGTTCCACATCTCGAAGCCCGATGGCTTGCCCGTGGGGCGCTACCGCCTCGAAGTCACGCTGAACGGGGCGAGCGCTGGAACCAAGGAATTCGAGATCAAGCAGTAGTGCTATGACGCTGTAGTTACAAGAGCGCGCGCAGTGTCGATTCCACTTCGGAATTCGGCACGGCGCGCGCTCCTGCGTTGCGCGCCGCGCGCAGCGCGTCGACGTCGACGTGGGATCCGAAGGCGACCACGGGCACCCCGCGACGCACCAGATCTCGAATGCGTTCGTCGACACCGGGTTTGCCGAGTTCGAGCACGGCCAGATCGAGCGGGTCTTCGCGAACGACGGCGCCGCCCGCTGCGCCGAGAATCGCCTGAATTCTCCCCCGGAAAAACAAATCGCGGCACTCGACGAGGACGCGCTTCACAACTCACCCCGCGAGCTTGCGCGTCAGATACTCGACGAGCTGCCCGGCGGCGACCCGATCTTGCTTCAGCGTATCGCGATCGCGGACCGTCACCGTCTGATCCTGGGTGGATTGGCCGTCGATCGTGATGCCGAACGGAGTCCCGGCTTCATCCTGGCGCCGATACCGGCGCCCGATCGAGCCGCCGTCGTCGTAGAAGACGTTGAAGTACCGGCGCAGGTCATCGTGAATCTTGTGCGCGAGCTCCGGCATGCCCTCTTTGTTCACCAGCGGGAACACCGCGGCTTTCAGCGGGGCGAGTGAGGGTTTGAGTTTCAGCACCACCCGCATTTCCCCGCCTTCTCCGGCCTCTGCTCCGCTCACCTCTTCCTCTCTATAGGCGTCGCACAGCACCACCAGCGTCGTGCGGTCCGCGCCGGCGGACGTCTCCACGACGTACGGGACGAAGCGCTCGTTCGCCTTGGGATCGAGATAGTCGAGCTTCTTGCCCGAGTGCTCTTGATGATTCGAGAGATCGAAGTCGGTGCGGTTGTGAATTCCCTCGAACTCGTTCCAGCCAAACGGGAACTCGTACTCAATGTCGTACGCGTCCCTGGCGTAATGCGCCAACTCGTCCGGACCATGCTGATGCCACCGCAACTTCTCGTCTCGAATCCCGAGCCCCTGGACCCAATTCATCCGCTCGGAACGCCAATACTCGAACCACTCGGTTTCGCTGCCGGGCTTGACGAAGAACTGCATCTCCATCTGTTCGAATTCGCGCGTGCGGAAGATGAAGTTGCCGGGCGTAATCTCGTTGCGGAACGCTTTGCCGATCTGCGCGATTCCGAACGGAATCTTCTGGCGCGACGACTGCAGCACGTTCAGATAGTTGACGTAGATCCCCTGGGCCGTCTCGGGGCGCATAAAGATCACGGCCGCCTGGTCTTCGACGGGGCCCATGAACGTCTTGAACATCAGGTTGAACTGCCGCGGCGCGGTGAGGGTGCCTTTGGTCCCGCACACCGGGCACTGGGCGTCGGGCTGGCCCGGGGTCCCCTTGATCCTGGGATCGTCGGCGCGGAAGCGATTCTTGCACTGCTTGCAGTCGACCAGCGGATCGGTGAATCCCGCGACGTGTCCGGAGGCTTCCCAGACCTTGGGATGCATCAGAATGGCGGCATCGAGCCCTTCGATGTCATGGCGCTCGTGCACCATCGACCGCCACCAGCGCTCCTTGATGTTCTTCTTGAGCTCGACACCGAGCGGCCCGTAGTCCCACACGGAGCCGAGGCCGCCGTAGATCTCGGATGACTGAAAGACGAAGCCGCGCCGCTTGGCCAGCGACACGAGCTTTTCCATGGTCTTATCGGCAGGTGAAGCGGGCGACATTAGGGAGCCGGAAGTTAAAGGTGCAGGGCCTCGCGCGCGACCTGTTCGGCCATTTGGGAGAGGGTGCGTGGGTCCAGCATCCGCCCATCGGAGTCGCCGGCGACGGTGTGAACGCCGATCAGCCCTTCCGCCCGGCCGGCCACCACGGCCACCTTCTTTTTTGCGGCCTGCGCGCGCCGCACCACTTCGCCGGGCGCCTTTCCCACCATCGAAGTCTTGTCGAAGATCCCTTCGGCGGTGATCACGAGGTCGGCCTTTGCCAGAGCGGCGTCGAAGCCGGCCCGGTCGAGCACCCAATGCGCGCCGCCCACCAGCTCTGCTTTAGCAAAGTAGGCCAGCCCGGCTCCCAGGCCGCCCGCGGCGCCACCCATCGGCATGCTGCCGAGTTCCGGATGACCGGATCGCGCCCAAAGATCGGCCAGCTTCGCCAGGCCGGCGGCTAACTGCGGAATCTCCTCGGCCCGGGCGCCCTTCTGCGGGCCGAAAATCGGCGCGGCTCCCTCGGGCCCCACCAGGGGGGTCTCCACGTCTGCCAGAGCAACCACACGCGCCGCCAGACCCCAACCCGGCCCGAATGAGGCGAGGTTGGTGAGAGCGCCGCCGCCCTCCGGCAGCGGCTCCCCTGCCGCGTTCTCGAACGTCCAGCCGAGCCCGCGCGCCGCGCCGGTGCCGCCATCCACCGTCGCTGTGCCTCCAAGCCCCACCACGACGGTCCTGGCGCCGCGGTCGACGGCGGTCCAGATCAGCTCGCCAACCCCGCGGGTCGTGGTGCGCATTGGATCGCGGTCTTCGGGCTCCACCAGCGCCAGCCCGCAGGCCGACGCGCTTTCGATTATCGCGGTCTCGCCGTCGATCCAGCCCAGCTCGGCCGAGACTCGGTCGCCGATTGGACCGGTGACTTCGAGACGCTCGCGCAGCGCCCCCGCGGGGAGCACGACGTCGAGGAGACCGTTGCCGCCGTCAGCGACGGGGCATTCCAGCACGGTCGCGGTGGGGAGAGCTCGTCGTACGCCGGCGGCAATAGCCTCCGCGACTTGGCGAGGGCCCAACGTTCCTTTGAACGCCGCTGGGGCAACCAGGATGAGGGGAGGCATGGGAGTACAATAACAGGCGCCAAGACGCCAAGACGCCCAGATGAACAAAGCTCGTGGAAACGAGAAACCCCCTGAGTTGCCCCAGGGGGTGATCGCCTGCCACACACCGTGCGCCCTAGAACCCGATGTGAGCGAAGCGAACTCCTTCTCGCAATCGGGCGGCGCAGGGTTTTCTCTGGCAGCTGGGCTATCTCGTTTCCGAGACCCCTTTGCTTTGCGCCCCGCCGTCGCCGGCGGTTTGCCCTTGTGCAGAGATTCTGCTGATTGACAAGCAAAAAAAGTGCCGGGTTGTAAGGCCTGTCACAGCACCTCAGAGTCGCGCGACCTAGGTAAAGTACTGTACTGTTTTCTGCAACAACAATTGCAGTTTGCGGACAGCGAATTTGCTTTCAGTTCACCTCAATTATCTGGTCCCGCCGCGTCCCAACGCTCACATACCTCACCGGCGCCCCTGCCAAGTCCTGCAGCCTATCGACGTACGCTCTGGCCGCCGGCGGGAGATCTGCGAGTCGTCGCGCTTCGCTGAGCGGCTTTTGCCAGCCTGGAACTGTCTCATAGATCGGCTCCACCCGCCCGATTGATTCCACGTCGGCCGGCATGCTGTCGATGGTCTCGCCATCGAGCCGATACCCGACGCCGACAGGGATCTCAGCGAAGGTGTCCAACACATCGAGCTTGGTCACGGCGAGGCCCGTGAGTCCGTTCACGCGCACGGCATACCGGACAACGACGGCGTCGAACCAGCCGCAACGCCGCGGCCGCCCTGTCGTCGCGCCAAACTCGCCACCCAGATCGCGAATCCGCTGCGCCACGGAGGGCTCGGCTTCGGTCGGCAGGGGTCCGTTGCCCACTCGGGTCGTGTAGGCTTTCACCACGCCCAGCACCGCGTCGATCGCCGTCGGGCCGATGCCCACGCCCACGGCGGCACCACCGGCCGTGGTGTTCGAGGACGTGACGTACGGGTAGGTCCCGTGATCGACATCGAGCAACGCGCCCTGCGCTCCCTCGAGCAGCACCGATTCGCCCCGGGCCAACGCGTCCCACACGACCCGGCCCGCATCGACGGCGAGGGGCAACAACCTCGGAGCCAGGCGCTCGAGCAGCTGCATATGCTCTTCGGCGTTCGCCTGCTCGCCCCCCGTTCCCAACAGCGTCAACATCTGGTTGGCCGCAGTCACACGCGCGCGTACCAGCTCACGCGTGCGCTCGAGATTCCGCAGGTCGCACACCCGCACGCCGCGCCGTCCGTACTTGTCTTCGTACGTCGGCCCGATCCCGCGCCCCGTGGTCCCGATTTTCTCCTGCTGTTCGCGCGCGCGGTCGAGGAGTTTGTGATAAGGGAGCGTCAGGTGCGCGCGGTCGGACACATGCAGCTTCTGCTCGGTGCGGACGCCGCGTGCCGTCAGCGCATCGAGCTCGGCGAACATCTGCTCGGGATCCAAAACCACACCGTTGCCGACGACGCAGACCGCGCCTTGGAGAATGCCGGAGGGGATCTGATGCAGCACGAACGACTTACCCTCCCCGGTGTCGACGGTGTGGCCGGCGTTCGCGCCGCCCTGGTAGCGGACGACGAGATCGGCGCGCTCGGCGAGCACGTCGACGATCTTGCCCTTTCCTTCGTCGCCCCACTGGGCACCAACCACGACGACACACTGCGTCTTTGGTCCAAACACCGATGTTCCTCGCTAGGGCATGAGAAGCGCGGACCTGCAAAGACTAGACGCACAGACGCGCAGCGGGTCGTAGGGCATAGTCAGCAGGACCAACATTGCCTGGATTATCCTGTACACGGCTAACGGATCCCCGCTGTGCGTCTGTGCGTCTAGCCGTGCCTGTCCCAGCCATCACGCAACAAAAAAGAGCCCCCGCGGGGGCTCTGGAGTATCCTCTGAGGGAAGCTATGGCTGCCGCAGGACACGCGCCAGTCCCGCGGCGACGCTCGCGGCGCCGTCGAGGCGCACGCGCGCCATCGTGTCGCCGGGCCGATGCACGATCCGCATCGTCGTGAGATTCCCCTTGAGAATCGTGACACATTCGCGACTGACCCGAGCGAGCGCGATGCCATCCACGACCACCGGAAGCCACCGCGCCCGCCGCGCGTGCAGAGTCTCCGCGATCGCCGCGCCCAGCTCGCCCGGCCGGTGCAGCAGCGCGAATGGCCGCCCCGCGTCGTCAAGCCCGTCGAGATTGATCACGGCCGCCTCGGCGAACAGGCCCGCGCGCTCCACCGCGAGCGCCTTCGCTCCCACCAAGCCAAACTCTTCCGCATCGGGGAAAATCACGCCGACTGGCGCGCCGGCGGACAGCTGATCGATCGCCATGAACACGGCGACTAGCGCCGTCGCGTTGTCGAGCGCGCCCGGGGAGTTGTTCGTGACGCGATTCTGTGACGCAATGATCAAGCCCAGTAGCAATAAAGGCGCTCCGACGATCCACGCCCACGGCAGGACGAGCAATCCGGCGACCAGAACGAAGAACCCGACCAGCCGGGCCGCCATGGAGATCGGCTGACCCTTCGAGTCATAGTGCGCAACGAGCCAGACCGACGGCCGTCCGGCCGTCCGGCCGTCCGGCCGCGCAATGAGGTTGATGCCGTCGATGACGCGCGGCGTGCCGAACAACGCGCGCGCTGGCCGCCCGCTGAACGCGTGGCGCTCGACCGTGAAGCCGCGCGCTTCCAGCTCGCGGATCAGGGTCTCGCGGACTTTCTGATGATTGGGAGTTCCCACGAGCCGAGGAATGGCGAGCTCGCGAAACAGCACGCCGTAGTCAGTCACGCACGAGCGCGCCGACGCGTTCGCGATCGGCGGGCGACAGCGGCGCCAGCGGCGGCCGCGGCGGACCGCCGTACAGTCCGACAGCATCCATCGCGGCCTTCACACCGGCCGGGCCCAGTTTGCCGACGATTTCCTTGTCGAGCGGTGTGATGCGCTCCTGGATCCGGCCGGCGGCGGCGCGATCGCCCTTCGCAAACTCGGCCATCAGCTGCACGCACAGCTTCGGCGCATAACAGGCGACGCCGATGACGCCGCCCTGGCATCCCAGCTCGAGCCCCGCGTACAGCAGCGACGCCGATCCAGCGAGCACGCTCCACTGCGGGACCGCTGCCCGGTACGCCGCGAGGCTCTTCAGGTCGCCGGACGAGTCCTTCACGCCGACGATCCGCTCGTGGCCGGCCAGCTGCTGCAGCAGCGCCGGATCGAGCGCCAGGTGCGTGTATTTCGGAATGTTGTAGATGATGACGGGGACCGGGCTCGCGTCCGCGACCGCGCGAAAATGGGCCGCGAGGCTCGCGGGCGTCGTCGCGGCCGAGAAATACGACGGGGCGCGCACCAGCACGGCATCGGCGCCCTCGGCGGCGGCCGCCTTGGTCAGCGTAATCGTCTGGCGCGTGGATTCGCCGCCGGTGCCCACGATCAGCCACCCCCGCTCCACCGTTGCTTCGCTCGCGGCTGCCACGACCCGGCGCTGCTCGTCGGCGTCGAGCAACGGCGCTTCGCCCGTCGTTCCCGACACGACGATCCCGTGCACGTGCTCGTCGAGCAGCCGGCGGATGTTCTGCTGGAGTGGCGCGGGGGCGAAGTCACCGGTCGCAGCGTCGAACGGCGTGGGAATGGGCGGAAAGATTCCCGCCAGACGGCGCTCGCTCACTGCGGCAGCATGCTGGACAGATCGTCCGTGAAGCCCCCCCCCGTCGGCTTGTCTTCCACGGGTGGCGCCGGCGCGACGCGCGAACGGCGGCGCAGCGTCTTCACCTGGAGCTGGAAGTCCGACGGGTTGGACGACGCGGCGAGTGCCGTTTCGTACGTGACGATGTCCTCGGCGACGAGATCCATCAGGTGCTGGTCGAACGTCTGCATGCCGTACTGCTCGCGCGATTCCCTGATGTAGTCGTGCAGCGACGCGGTGCGCTCCCGCTCGCGGATCATGTCGCGCGCCGTGCCGGTCGCCAGCAGCACCTCGAGCGCCGCCGCCCGGCCGTGGCCGTCAGCCCGGGGCAGCAGCCGCTGCGAGACGACGGCATGCAGCGCCTCCGCCAGGCGGAGCCGGGCGATCTCCTGCTCTTCCGCCGGAAACATCGAGATGATGCGGCTCACCGTGGTCACGGCATCCGGCGTGTGCAGCGTCGAGACCAGCAAGTGGCCTGTTTCCGCGGCTTTCATCGCGGTGTCGATCGTTTCGGCATCGCGCATTTCGCCGATGAGCACGACGTCGGGATCCTGGCGCAGGGCCGCGCGCAAACCGGTGCGGAAGTCATCGGTGTCGACGCCGATCTCGCGCTGCGTCACCGAGCAGTTGACGTCGCGGTGCAGGAACTCGATCGGATTCTCGAGCGTCAGGATGTGGCGGTGCTGGTTCTGATTGATGTGATTGATGATCGCCGCCATCGTGGAGCTCTTCCCCGATCCCGTCACGCCCGTCACCAGGATCATGCCGCGCTCGGCACTCGCGACTTCGCCCAGCACCGCGGGGAGTTTCAGCGACTCGAACGTGGGCACGTCGAACGGAATGACGCGCATCACGATCATGAAGGAGGAGCGCTGCCGCAGGATGTTCACCCGGAACCGGCCGATCCCAGGCATCCCCCACGAGCAATCATAGTCGCGGAGCTTGTCGATCCGCGCGCGATCGTCCTCGTTGCTGATCAGGCGCTGCGCGATCGCCTTGGTCTGGTCGGGGGTGAGCCGCTGCTTGGTGAGCGGGACGAGCTTTCCGTCGATCCGCGCCCGGAAGACATCGCCCGCCTTGATGTGCAGGTCGGACGCCCCACGGTCCACCGCGGCCTTGATGATCTTTTCCATTCAGTACCCGGCTTCCAGGTCGACGACGTTCGTGAGGGGCGCGCCTTGAAGATAGCGCCGGATGTTGTCCACAATGAGGGCCGTTTCCCGCTCCCAGAATGCCGTGGTCACGGCGCTGACGTGCGGCGACACGAGCACGCGTGGATGCCGCCAGAAGGCGTGGTCGGCCGGGAGCGGCTCCGTCCCGAACACGTCGAGCGCGGCGCCGCGCAGCCGGCGCTGCTCGAGCAGCTCGAGCAGCGCCGGCTCGTCGAGCAACGAGCCGCGCGAGACGTTCACGACGATCGCGTGCAGCGGCAGGCGCTCGAGCACCGTGCGGTCGACCGCGCCGGCCGTTTCATCGGTGTGCGGCGCGGCGATCACGAGGACGTCGCTGCCGGCTGCGAGCTTCGGCAAGTCGGTCAACTTGCCGACCCAGTTCACACGCGGCGGGCCACCCTTTTCCGGACGGCGCCGCACGCCGGACACCGACATGCCGAGCGCGAGCGCCCGCCGGGCCACGGCATTCCCGATGCCGCCCAGCCCGACGACGCCGAGCCGCAGCTCACGGAACTCGCGCATGGGAATCGCGCCATCGGTGAAGTCTTCCTTGGCCCAGCGACCCTGGCGTTGCGCCGAGATCATCCGGTCGATGCCGCGAATGAAATACCCGATCGCCGTGATGACCCAATCGGCCATCGGCTCGGCGTGCACGCCGGCCGAGTTGGTGAGGACGATCCCGGTGCCGGCGACGTGCGGAATGCTTCCACCAATTCCTGCCGTGCCACTGTGCACCCAACGCAGCGTGTCGCGTCCCGCCGCGGCGACGCCCTTCGGCAACCCGTAGCCGACGTAGATCTCGGCGCCGCGCGCCGCCGCGATCGCTTCGGGCGAGCCGCTCCCGTACGCCCCATCGCCATCGGACACCGCGGGCGCCGCAATCTCAACGACGTCCCAACCCGCCCCCGCCCCCAGCGCGTTCCGGATCTCCGCCACGCGCGACTTGGGAATCCGCCAGGCTGCGCGCGGCGACGCCAGATCGATGACTAGGCGGCGCGCGCTCACTCCCCGGTCGACACCGTGCGTACGTGGTCGTGGTGCAGGAGCGTGATCATGAGCTGATCGTGCAGGCGTTTGGAGCCGCGAATGTCGAATTCGATGACGAGGTCGACGTTCTCCTGCCGGCTGGAGACGCCAATCACCTCTACCCCCGCGCGGCGCACGAGCGTTTCCAGATCCTCGAGCACCGTCGGGCCCTGGCGTGCGTGGACGTTGATGGTCGAGCGCATCGACTGGCGTTGGACCAGCTTCTCGGCGCGTCCGAGTCCGGCGAGCACCGCCAGGACCACGATCGTCGTCACAATCCCCTCGAGATAAAATCCGCTGCCTAGCGCGACCCCGATCGCCGCCACGACCCAGATCGTCGCCGCGCTCGTCAGACCGACCACGGCGCCGCGCGCGTGCAGGATCGTCCCCGCCCCGATGAAGCCGACGCCGGTCACGATTTGGCCGGCGACGCGCGTGGGGTCGCTGCCGCCGCCCACCATCGCGATGGAGAGATGCGTATAGAGGACCGATCCGAGGCAGATCAGGATGTTGGTGCGCAGGCCCGCCGGCTTGCCGCCGAGCTCGCGCTCGAGGCCGATCGCGCCGCCGAGCACCGATGCGAGCCCGAGCTGCAGCATCAGCTCGAGCTTGAAGATGTCGACGATCTGCTTCAGCATCTCGATCATGCGTCACCCGGTTTCAGGAATCCCATGCGCTCACGCACTTCGGCCATCGTGCGGCGGGCCAGCGCGCGGGCCTTGTCCGCGCCAGCACGCAGCTTCTTCATCACGCCCTGCGGATCGCGCTTCAACGCTTCGGCACGCTCGCGCATCGGCTTGAGCGTGGCGATCATGTTGTCCGCGAGCACGCGCTTGCAGTCGAGGCAGCCCCAGCCGGCGGTGCGGCACTTGTGCGCGACTTCCTCCACCGTCTGGGGCGGCGAGAAGCCCTGCTGCAGCGTGAAGACGTTGCAGATCTCGGGCGTGCCGGGATCTTTGCGCGTCACCCGGGCGGGATCGGTCGCGGCAGGCTTGAGCTTCTCCCAGATCGCTTCGGGAGACTCGAACAGGCCGATCGTGTTGCCCAGGCTCTTCGACATCTTGGCCTTGCCGTCCAGCCCGAGGACGCGCCTGGTCCTGGTGAGCAGCGGCTGTGGCTCGGGGAAATAACGCTCGCCGTACCGGGCGTTCCAGCGGCGCGCGATCTCCCGCATCAGCTCGAGGTGTTGGACCTGATCCTCTCCGACCGGGACGAGGCTAGCTTTATAGAGCAGAACGTCAGCTGCTTGCAAGACGGGATACGCGAGGATTCCCATCGCCACGCTTTCCTGGCGCTGCGACTTGTCCTTGTACTGCGTCTGGCGCTCCAGCTCGCCCAGCGGCGTCACGCTCGTGAGCAGCCAATTGAGCTCGGTGTGCTCGGCGACGTGCGATTGGACGAACACGATGCACCGCTCCGGATCGAGGCCGGCCGCGTAGAGACTGACCGCCATATCGAGCGACAATTGCGGGAGACTGGCGGGGTCATACGGCTGGGTGATGGCGTGCAGGTCGACGACGCAGAACAGGCAGTCGTGCTGGGTCTGCAATCGGACCCAGTTCTGGACGGCGCCGAGGTAGTTGCCGATGTGGAGTTCGCCGGAAGGCTGGATGCCGCTGAACACGCGAGTCATGGAGGCCACGGGCCCACAAGGTGCGTGAATACAACGACTTAGTCAAGCTGGCCCAACGGGCGGCGATACGCGCGGGTGACTATATCCGCGGCGCCATGCGCCCGGCTATGAACACCTGGACGGAGAAAGGCCAGCACGATTTCGCGACCGAGGTCGATCGCGCGGCGGAAGGCCTGATCTCCGAAACGCTCACGCGCGACGAGCCGGACTCGGTCATCGTCGGTGAAGAGCTCTCCCCCCAACGCACACTCA
>Ga0137428_1000256_pt1 | contig 23636 bp, 20 predicted proteins | sample EasRivERMZT718_2_FD_102305 | JGI IMG/M metagenome (GOLD analysis project Ga0137428, IMG submission 102305) | Soil microbial communities from meander-bound floodplain in the East River, Colorado, USA - East River MetaG ERMZT718_2 | ecosystem: Environmental > Terrestrial > Soil > Floodplain ...
CCCCGCCGACCGGATTTCGTCCAGATAGATCGCATCAACCCTCCTGAGCAGATCGAGGCGGGGTTCGCTCACCGGTCCCAGGATGCGAATGGCGAGGCCCGGACCTGGGAATGGATGGCGGCCCACGATCTCGTCAGGCAGGCCGAGCTCCCGCCCCACCTGACGGACCTCGTCCTTGAACAGCTCCCGCAGCGGCTCGATCAGCTTCCAGGGAAGATCGGGCCGCAAGCCGCCGACGTTATGGTGCGTCTTGATCGTAGCCGACGGGCCGCCTTTGGGCGACGTGGACTCGATCACGTCCGGATACAGCGTCCCCTGCACCAGGAATCCGACGGCGCCTTCGACGTGCCGCGCGGCGTCCTCGAACACATCGATGAATGTGTGGCCGATCCGGCGGCGCTTCTCCTCGGGGTCGTCGATGTCCTTCAGCTCTTTCAGGAACCGGTGCGTCGCATCCACGACACGCAGGTCGATGCCGAGGTGCGCGCGGAACGTTTGCTCGACCTGCTCTCGCTCGCCCTTGCGAAGCAACCCATGATCGACGAAGACACAGGTGAGCCTGTCGCCGATCGCGCGATGGACGAGCGCTGCTGCGACCGACGAATCGACGCCGCCTGACAGGCCGCAGATCGCCCGGCCCGTGGGCCCAACCACGTTGCGGATCTTCGCGATCTCCTGATCGATGAAGTGCCCCGGCGTCCAGTCAGGCCGGCAGCCGCAGATCGAGAACAGGAAGTTGTTGAGGATCTCCCCGCCCCGCGGTGTGTGCGCCACCTCGGGATGGAACAGGACTCCGTACAGCGGTTTGGAACCGTGCTGCATCGCCGCGACCGGCGCGTTGGAGCTGGTGGCGGTGATGTGGAAGCTCGACGGAGGTTCATCGATTCGATCGCCGTGACTGGCCCATACCGTCGTCGTCGCTTTGGGCTCGAACCCGGCGAAAAGCCCCTTGTTCTCCCGCACGGTGATCTCGGCGCGCCCGTACTCCCGCTCGGGAGAGGGTACGGACTTCCCGCCGGCGAGCGTCGCCATGAGCTGCATGCCGTAGCAAATGCCCAGGACGGGCGGTCCGAGGTCCAGAATGCGCGGATCGACCGTGGGCGCCCCCGGGTCGAAGACCGAGCTCGGGCCGCCCGACAGGATGATCCCCTGCGGATCGAATGACCGGATGAAATCGAGATCGGTCCCGCGAGCGGCCGGATGAATCTCACAGTACACGCTCGCCTCGCGGATGCGCCGCGCGATGAGCTGCGTGAATTGTGAGCCACAATCGAGGATCAGGATGCGGTTCACGCTTTGTACCACGTGGTGGGTTCAGCCGTCTCGCCCCGGACGAGGTCCTCGAGCGCCTCGCGCTGGCGCGCGACGTAATAGCGGTCTCCGTCCACCACGACTTCGGGCGCGCGGGGCCGCTGATTGTAGGTCGAGCTCATCACAAAGCCATAGGCGCCGGTTCCTAGCACCGCCAGGATCTCGCCGGGGCCCACCGCAACCATTTTCCGATCGAGGGCCAGGAAGTCTCCCGTCTCACAGATCGGGCCTACGACATTCAGCGTCTCCTCGGGGCGGTTTCCGTCGCGCAACGGCAGGATCTCATGATGGGCGTTGTAGTGGCTGGGTCGAACGAAGTCTGACATACCGGCATCGACGATCGCGTACTCTTTGCCGCCCGCATGCTTGCGATAGAGCACGCGCGTGAGCAGCACGCCGGCGTTCGCCACGAGGTAGCGCCCCGGCTCACACAGCAGTCCGAGTCCCGCGGCGCTCACGGCCGGAACCACCGCTTCGGCGAACGCTTTGGGACTCGGGGCCTTCTCGTTGTGATAGCGCACACCCAGCCCACCACCGACGTCGAGCGCCTCGAGCGTGCCTAGCCCCTCGGCGCGGATGGCCGTGACCAGCTCGAGCAGCTTGATGGTCCCACGATAGTACGGCGTGACATCCGTGATCTGCGAGCCAAGGTGCATGGCTAGGCCCCGCAGCACGAGCCGAGGCTCGGCCGCGATGCGCTTGGCAACGCGGACGACTTCGTCGAACGGAATCCCGAACTTGGCGCTCTTCTCGCCCGTCTTCATGTAGGAATGGGAGTCGATTGCGACATCGGGGTTCACCCGGATTCCAATGCGCGCGGGTGTTTTCAGGTCGTTCGCGACCGCCGTGAGCGTATCCAGCTCGCTGGTCGATTCGACGTTGATGAATCCGACGCCCGCGCGAATCGCCTCGGCGATCTCCGCGGCGGTCTTCCCCACCCCGGAGAAGACGATCCCGTCCGGATCGAACTTCGCCATCAGCACGCGCCGCAGCTCCCCAACCGAAACGATGTCCGCGCCGGCGCCGAGCTGCTTCAGCACGCGGAGCACGCCAAGGTTGCCGTTGGCTTTGACGGAGTAGCAAATGCGGTGGCGGATGCCGTGCAGCGCATCGTGGAGCGCGTTGTACTGCGCTCGAATCAGGTTGGCACTGTAGACGTACGCCGGCGTTCCGATTCGATCCGCGATTGCCTGGAGCAATCCCGGATCGAACCCTAGTACGCCTGCGCCCACACGGCCTCCGCAATGCTGGGGGCTCCGCACCACATACAAGTGCGCGGCACCTCTTTGCTGCGGAACTCAGGATCGGGCAGGACGCGAATGGTCGCCGCGGTTTCCTCCTTGATCTCCGCTTCGCAGCTCGCGTTGCCGCAGAACCCGCCGTACGCAAAGCCGCCGCCCGTCGCGAGCTGCATCAGGTCGATGAACTGCGTCTTGGTCACGCCACGGGTCGAATTCCTCTCGCGGCGCTCTGTGGCAGCCTGCAGCAGCCCCGTCTGGATCTCGTCGAGTGCTGTGGTGACCGAGCCTGCCAATCTCTGCAGCGGGACCGGTCCCTTCCCGCCCGTGCGGCGGGCGAGCATTGCCTGCCCGCTCGCCAGATCACGCGGACCGATCTCCAGGCGTACCGGCACGCCGAGCGCTTCCCACTCGAAGTACTTCGCTCCGGGTTTCATGTTTTCTCTGATGTCGAACTCGACCCGCATGCCGGCTTTTTCGAGATCCGCCTTTACCTGATAGCCGATAGCCGATAGCTGCTGTTTCTCCTCGTCCGTCTTCCAAATCGGCACGATCACGACCTGCACGGGCGCGAGTCTGGGTGGCGCCACCAGCCCGTTGTCGTCCGAGTGCGTCATGATCAGCGCACCGATCAGACGGGTCGTCACCCCCCAGGACGTGTTCCACACGTGCTCGAGCCCGCCGGCCGCCGTCTGGTACTGCACGGTGAACGCCTTCGCGAAGTTCTGGCCGAGATTGTGCGAGGTGCCGGCCTGTAGCCCCTTGTTGTCCTGCATCAGCGCTTCGATCGCATAGGTGCGCAGCGCGCCGGCAAATTTCTCGCTTTCGGTCTTCACGCCCGTGATCACGGGCATCGCCATCCATTCCTCGGCGAACTTGCGATAGACGCCCTGGAGAATCGTGTGCGCCTCACGCTCGGCGCCGGCCTCGTCGGCGTGCGCGGTGTGGCCTTCCTGCCAGAGAAACTCGGTCGTCCGCAAAAACAACCGCGTGCGCAACTCCCAACGCACCACGTTGGCCCACTGGTTCAGGAGCAGCGGCAGATCGCGATAACTCTGGATCCACTTGGCGAACATCGCGTAGATGATCGTCTCCGACGTGGGCCGGACGACGAGTGGCTCCTCGAGTGCCGACGTGGGATCCACGGCGATCGCGTCCTTGCCCTGTTTGCCGGTCGCGCGCAGCCGCGTATGGGTGACCACGGCGACTTCCTTGGCGAACCCCTCGACGTGCTCGGCTTCCTTGGCGAGGAAGCTCATCGGGATGAACAGCGGGAAGTAGGCGTTCTTGTGGCCCGTCGCCTTGATCAGGTCGTCGAGCGCGCGCTGCATCAGCTCCCAGATGCGGTAGCCGTGCGGCCGGATGACCATGCAGCCGCGCACCGGTGAGTAGTCCGCCAGCTCGGCCTGCATGATGACGTCGCCGTACCACTCGCTGAAATCCTGCGCGCGTGGCGTGATTCTTTGTGACTGGGCCATTAATCGAAATATCCGTTGAGAAGCTGCCGAATGGGGACTTTCGCTTCGGTGCCGGTGCGCAGGTCGCGCACGACCGCGACGCCTTCGGCCCGCTCGTCCGGACCGACGATCACGGCACGGGCGGCTCCCCGCGCAGCCGCCAGCTCGAGCTGCTTCCGCACCCCGGTGTGCCGCAACCCGTACTCGACGGCGATCCCGCCCTCCCGCAGGGCATGCGCGAGCTCCAGCACCACCGGTATGTCGTCCCCGCCCACCGCTATCAAAAAGGCGCCGAGCTCGATCGACGCCTTGGGGACCACGCCGCGCTCCTTGAGGAGCTCGCCCAGTACAACGTCGCCCATGCCGAACCCCAGCGCGGGCAGCTCCAGTAACCCGTCGTAGCGACCACCGCCGGCAATCGCGCGCAGCTCTTTCTGCGCGTCGAACAGCTCCCACACGATACCTGTGTAGTAGGCCAGCCCGCGTACGATCGTCAGATCCACCTGCACGAACTCACCGAGCCCCATCTGCTCGAGGGCCTGCACAGCCTGTCCCAATGGCTCCGCGGCCTCGCCGGCTGCCTTTAATGCAGCTGGTCCACGGAGAGCCGCAACCTCGAATACGGCCCCTGACTCCCGGCTCCCAAATCCTGACTCCCGCAGCATCTCCTCGAGGACGTTCTTCGGGACGCGCTCACTGCGATCGATCACCGCGAATGCGCTGGGCAGCTGAGCGTCGGTCACCCCACGCGCCCCCAGCAGCGCCTTGAGCAAGCGCCGATCCGACACGCGGAGCTGGACATCCCCAGGCCCTAGCCCCAACGCCCTCATGATGTCCACCGCGGCGGCCATCAGCTCGGCATCGGCCAGCGGCCCAGACTCACCGATGATGTCCATGTTCAGCTGGAAATGCTCCCGCAGCCGGCCGCGTTGCTGGCGCTCGTAGCGAAACAGCTGTGGGATCGAGAACCAGCGAATCGGCTTCTTGAGGGCCTGGGCGCGGGCGGCCACCATGCGCGCCAGGGTCGGCGTCATTTCCGGCCGCAACGCGACGTCTCGATCACCCTTGTCCCGAAAGGAATAGAGTTGCTGGACGATCTCTTCTCCGCTCTTCTTGGTGTACATCTCGAGCGATTCGAGCGGCGGACCGTCATACTCCTCAAAGCCGTAACGCCCGGCCACGCTGCGCCAGGTCGCGAAGATGTGGTTTCGGAGGCTCAGGTCTTCAGGGTAAAAATCACGAAAGCCAGGTAGGGCTTTTCCTTGCATTGCAACAACTTAACCGACGGGCGCGAAGCCCGGCAAGCGAGCCATCGCATCACCCACCGTGTGAAACGACCCCGTGACGAGTACGGCTCCCGCTCCCTGCTGGATGTCGTCCAACGCATGCGTGAAGTCGGGATCGAAAGAGACGGACGGCCGGACGGTCGGACGGTCGGACGGTCGGTTCACTTCGTCGACGGACCAGCGTTGCATCACCGGAATCGACGGCGGAACCGTAAGCACGAGCTTGTCCACGACCGGCTCCAAAATGCTGAGCATCGCGCGCCAGTCCTTGTCGTTGCGAATCCCGACTAACGCATGTAGCGGGCGTCGCAACGGCGGATCGGCCGTGCGAATCGCCTCGGCCACGACTTTCATCCCGTCCGGATTATGCGCGACGTCAAAGACCCATTTCCCCCGGATTTCGAACCGGCCGGGGATGTAGGCATGCGCGAAACTGGCCGGCAGCTTCTTGCCGGCCGGGCCGAACGGCTTCGGGAGGGCGTTGAGGATCGCATGCGCCACGAGGGCATTGGCCACCTGATGCTGCCCGCGCAGACCGAGCCTCGTGTCCTTGCGCGGCCGAAGCGTGGTATCGACCGTGATGATCGGCTCGGCACCTCGCCGCTGCGCCTCCTTCACGATCTCGGCGCGGATCTCGGGGTCCGATTCCCCGGTTACGAACGGCAGTTTGGGCTTGGCGATTCCCGCCTTCTCGCGCGCGATCCCCTTCAAGTCGTTCCCCAGGTACTCGACGTGCTCGAGCGCGATCTTGGTGACCGCGCTGACCAGCGGCGTGAGCACGTTCGTCGCATCGAGCCGGCCGCCCAGCCCCACTTCGATCACGGCGATATCGACACCGCGCGCCGCGAGGTCCGCCAGGGCAATCGCCGTCGTGGCTTCGAAGAAGCTGGCGTCCAGCCGTTCGATGTGGGTCCTGAGCTGCCGGGTCCATTCGGTAAAAGCATCTTCGCCGATGGGCACGCCGTCGACCGTGATCCGCTCGGTGGGTGAAATGAGGTGCGGAGACGTGTACAGCCCGACGCGCCAACCCTGCGCCCGCAGCTCATTGGCGACGAAGGCGCAGGTGGATCCCTTCCCGTTCGTGCCGCCGATGTGGATGGTCGGAAAGTGCCGGTCCGGACGTCCCAGCACGTCGAGCAGCCCCTCGGTGGGGCCAAGACTCCATTTGATACGGGCAGCTTGTCGTGCGAAAAGGTACTGGCAGGCGTCTTCGAAGTTCAGTCGGCAGCCTCAGCCGGCCAGGCGCCGGTCATGTGCCGAAGCAGCTGAGCGGTGGTATCGCGCAGCTCACCGCGCGGAACGACCGCATCGATCATCCCGTGCTCGAGCAGAAACTCGGCGGTCTGGAACCCTTCCGGCAGGTCCTGCCCGATGGTCTGCTTGATCACCCGCGGGCCGGCAAAGCCGATCACCGCACCGGGCTCGGCCAGGATGACGTCGCCCTGCATGGCGTACGAAGCGGAGACGCCGCCCGTCGTCGGATTCGTGAGCACCGACATGAACGGCACGCCGGCTGTCTGCAGCTCGGCTATCACGACCGATGTCTTGGCCATCTGCATGAGCGAGAGCACGCCTTCCTGCATCCTCGCGCCGCCGGACGCCGACACGATGATCAAGGGGGTCCGCTTGTCGATCGCGTGGCGCGTGAGCCGCGCGATCTTCTCCCCAACCACCGAGCCCATCGATCCGCCCATGAAGGCGAAATCCATGACGCCCAGGCTGACGGACATCCCGTGGAGCCGGGCGTAGCCGGTTCGGATCGCATCAAGCGGGCCCGCTTTCTTGATGGCGGCCTGCACCCGGTCGGCGTAGTTCTCGAATTTGAGTGGATCGGCGGACTTCAGAGTGGCAAACAGCTCATGCCAGGAACCTTCATCGACGAGCAGATCGATGTAATCCTGCGCCGTAATTCGGCGGTGATGCCCGCAATTCGGACAGACATTGAGAGCGCGGACGAAGCGCTCCCGAATGTCTACATGGCCGCATTGATCGCACTTTTCCCAGGCGTCGGCCGGTATCTCGAGCTTGACACGCTCGGAGGTGCGCGGCTTCCGTTCCTTTTTGAACCAGGCCATTCGAGCCATATGGTGACGAAGCGCACAATCTGGTCGCCGCGCCAGAGAGGCGCCAGCCCCGCCTGCCTAAGTCATTGGCTTAACTCGCCATACCCAGACTGCCGCGATTCCCACGCTACGCGCAGAGCGATTCCCACTCCAATCGAGCACACGAGCAGGAACGAGCCGCCATACGAAAAGAATGGCAGCGGAATGCCGGTGATCGGCATAAGGTTGATCGTCATCCCGACATTTTCGACGATGTGCGTGAAGAACAGTCCGGCGATGCCGAACACGCACAGGCTCGAGAACGCATCCGTGGCTTTGCGGGCAACGCGGAGGAGGCGGAACAGCAGCCAGGCGAACAGCGCCAGCGCCGCGAGTACGCCGACGAAGCCGAGCTCCTCGCCCACGACCGAGAAGATGAAGTCGGTGTGCTGCGCCGGCAGGAACGCGAGACGTTTTTGGGTTCCCTCAGTAAAGCCCTTCCCCAGCAGTCCGCCCGACCCGACCGCGACTTTCGATTGAATCACATGCCAGCCTGCCGCGCGCGGGTCCACGTCGGGATTCAGGAACGCGAGCAACCGGTTCTGCTGATACGGGGCGAGCCGGTTCCACATCGGCAGCGCCAGGACGCCGCCGAGCACGTTCAGCCCCATGATCGCGAAGCCTTCCCAGAGATAGGGGCGCCACCACAGCAGCAATCCCGCCAGGATTGCGATCCAGACGCCCCAGGCGACTGTGGAGAAGGCCAGCACAAGCCCGATGACCGGCGACGCGGCGAGCAGGAGCAACGAGGGCTTGGTCCCCGCCCAAAACAGCATGAAAAACAGGATCGCCACGAAGACGATGGCGCTCCCGAGGTCCGGCTGCCTCAGCACGAGCAGGCCTGGCAAGCCGGCAATCAGGCCCGGCATGATCAGATCCCGCAGCGTCGTGGGCGCCTCGCGCAAGGTCGCGAGCCAGCGAGCCAGCATGAGGATGGTCGCAATCTTGGCGAGCTCCGCAGGCTGACCGAACCGTCGCCCCGCGATCGCGAGCCACGACTTACTGCCCGCGGCGGTCCCCGCTCCCGTTCCGATGATCAGCGTCAGGATCAGCAGGAAAATGGCAATCGCATACACCCACGGTGTGGCCCATTCCAGCATGCGTGGTGACGTCCGGAACGTGACCCAGGCGACCACCAGTCCGAGACCGAGCCAGATCAGCTGGCGCTGCCAGATCGCCGCCACGAACGTCGGAACGTCGGTCTGACCGGCGGAGTACAGCGTCGCCAGCCCGTAGAGGGCCAGTAGCCCGACCGCCAGCACGAGGGCTTTATCGAGTTGGCGGACGCGTTGCAGCACTGTCGACCGGAATGGTTGGGATCGTGTCCTGCGGGATCGAAGGAAGCGAGAACGGCGCGGGCGCTGAATCGGCGGGGACCGTGACCCGCATCCGCTGGGCGCGGGTTTCGTCGATCCCCAGGTAATGCGCGATCACGCGCGACACGACCGGCGCCACGGCGCTTCCGTGGCGAGAGAACTCCACGATCGCACCGACGACGATTTCGGGCTTCTCGGCGGGGGCAAACCCGATGAACCAGCCGTGGTCGGGGCCGTGCGGATTCTGCGCCGTCGCCGTCTTCCCGGCGATTTGCAGACTCTGGAGACGCCCACCCCGGGCGGTCCCCTGCTCGACGACGGCGATCATCGCACGACGCAGGATCGTCAGTTGTTCCGGAGTCAGATCGAGGGAGGCATTCTCGGTGTTCGCGCTCGCCGCCGCGCGGACCACGAACGGCGTCCGCATCCGTCCATCGCTCGCGAGCTGCTGGAAGAGCCGCACCATCTGGACGAGCGTCTGCGCGTTCTCGCCCTGGCCGATCGCGAGGTTCAACGCAACGGCAGAGGTCCAGCGCCGCGGCCCGTACAGGCGGTCGTAGTATTCCGGCCCGGTCGGGAATTCCGACGGAATCTCCCCGGGGAGATCGATCCCCGTGCGGCCGCGGAAGCCCCAGGCGTTCGCGTCCTCGAGCAGGGACGAGACCCCAAGCTTGATCCCGAGCTGGTAGAAGAATACGTCGCAGCTCTGCGCGATCGCGTCAGTCAAATTGAGATCGCCGTGTCCATGCGCTTCCCAGCACCGGAAGAACCGGTTTCCGTACTGCAGCCCGCCGCGGCAGGGGATGGGCATATGGGTCCTCGGTCCCGCGATCCCCCGCTTCAGGGCCATCGCGGCCACCGCGAGCTTCCAGACGGACCCCGGGGGATAGCGCGCCTGAATTGCGCGATCGAGCAGCGGCCGCGCGGGGTTTTCGTTGAGCGAGCGCCAGTACTGCGCCGAAATACCGCCGACGAATGCATTAGGATCGAACCCGGGAGCGCTGTAGAGCGCGAGGACCTCGCCGGTATTCGGATTCAGTGCCAACACGGCGCCGCGCTGGCCGGCCGGAAACGTCTCCGAGATGTACTTCTGCAAATCGAGATCGATGGTCGTGTGCAGATCGGTCCCGGGGACCGGCGAGAGGTTCGCCGCCGCCTCCGCCTCGCGCACCATCTGCCCGCGCGCGCTCACCTCGACGAAGCGCACGCCCTCCGCGCCGCGCAGCGTATCGTCGTACTCGCGCTCGAGTCCGTCCTTCCCCACCAGGCCACCGAGCCGCACCTGCGCGAAGCGTCTGGTCGCTCGCTCGCCCTCCGTCACTTCGCCGACATACCCGACGAGATGCGCGACGATCGCCGTATCGGGATAGGAGCGCTTCGGCTCGGCCTGAATGAGCAGTCCCGGAATCGCGACGCGCCGTTCCTCGAGCGCCGACACGACACTGAACGGCGCGTCACTCAACACGAGCGCGGGCTGATAGGGCGCCTTGCGCGCGCGCTGGAGCACGCGCGCGATCTCGATGCTGTCGATGTTCGCGATCGCGGCGATGCGCGCGAGCGTGGAGCGCAGGTTCGCTTCCGGCCCAGGCAGCAGCGAGACGGTGTACCCCGGGACGTTTTCGGCGAGCACCCGGCCATTGCGGTCGTAGATGATCCCGCGCGGCGCGGGGAGCGGAATCGGCCGCAGCCGGTTGGTCTCCGACTGCAGTTGGTACTTGCCGTGACCGAGAATCTGCGTGCGGAAGAACGAGAGGATGAGGATGCCCAGCACGATCCACACGCTCGCGCGCGCCATCTCGAGGCGGCGATCGAGCAGATGTGGATGAAACGCGTTCACGCAGAAACTCCCAGTGTGGCGCCGCCCGGACGGCGCGGCGACAGCCAGCCCCGGAAGAACCACAAGACCACGATCCCGACCAGCGCCGTCGTCAGGCCTTGGAGCGGCGACCACACGAGCAGCTCCCAGGCCACCTGCGAGCTCTGGAGTTTGCCTGACACGAGCAACACGATGAGGTTGCGCAGCCAGGTGCCCGCAAAGAACAGGCACCCCTTCACGAATACGTGCTCCGCGAAGAACACCGCCTTGGCCCACGACGAGGAGAAGCCGACCAGCGTGTGCGCGAGCGCCCCCGCTCCGAAACTGACCGGGGTCATCGCATCGCGCAGCAGTCCGATGATGAAGCCCGCGGCGGCACTCTTGCCCGGCTCGGCGCGGATCGTGTAGATCAGCAGCGCCAGCAGCAGAAAGTCGGGCGCGACGCGATCGTCACCCAGGTGGCTCCGCACCGTGAAGTGCAGCACGACGAGCACCGTCAGGATGATCGGATAGCGATAGCGGTCGGTGCGTCTCATTGCGGCACCTCACTCGGCGCCCCGCGGTCTTGCGGGGTGGTAAATGCATTGCGCAAATCCGCGCCCGCTGGACGCGGAGTGGTCAGGATCATCACATGCGAGAGCTCGGCGGGATGGATGGCGGGACGGACCAGATAGGTCCGGCCCCAACCTTTCTCTTCGCCCGCGGGACCCACGACCACGCCGATGGGAATGCCGCGCGGGAATACACCACCGAGGCCCGACGTGATGATCACCGTGCCCGGGGGCACCTGCTGGCGATACAACACGCCCTGGAGCTCGAGCAGCCACACGCCGGGCCCCTCGGCCCCATGCGGCGCCGCGATCCCGACCACACTCCCATCCTGCGCAATCGCGCTGGCGCGAAACTCGGGATGCGCCCAGCTGAGAACCACGCTCGCGTGTTCGCCGACGGACGCGACCAGGCCGACCAGTCCCTCGGGGCTGACCACCGCCGAGAGGGGGCGGACGCCTTCCCGCCGGCCGGCGGACACGAGGAAACTGAGCGGATTGGTGGGCTCGGGTTGGTGCAGGATCTCGGCGGCGACATAACCCCCGCCGAGCCGCGCGCTGAGCCCCAGCAGCGCCCGCAGACGATTGTTCTCGTTCCGGAGCTCGGGCAGGAATGCGGCCGCGAGCGAGGAGGAATCGCGCTGCGCCACGACGTTGTCGTAGCGCGTCCGCGCCGCCGTGAGCAATTCCGTCTGACGCTGGAGAAAGATGAAGGGAGCGAGCACGCTCTGCTGGAGTCCGTTGGCCAGCGGCTCGCGCCACTGCGGCGGCAGGCTCAGCGCGGCAAGCGACAACACCACGCAGGCCAGGAAGAGCAGCGTGTCGCCGCGGGATGCGTAGCGATCTGTGCCGATCGCCATGCCGCTACGTGGTCAGGACGTTGCGGTATTTCTCGGGAGCGTCGAGGATCCGCCCCGCCCCACGCACCACGCAGGTCATGGGGTCCTCGTCGAGGTGTATCGGCAGGCCGGTCTCCTGCTGGAGCAACAGATCCAGGCCGCGAATCAACGCGCCACCGCCGGTCATGACGATACCGCGGTCCACGATGTCGGAGGCCAGCTCGGGCGGCGTAATCTCCAGGGCGCGCCGCACCGCATCCACGATCTGCTGTATGGGCTCTTGCACGGCTTCCCGGATCTCACTCGAATGCACGCGCACGATCTTGGGAATGCCCGACACGAGGTCACGGCCTTTCACTTCCATCTCGCGTTCTTCACCGATCGGCGCCGCGGATCCGATCTGAATCTTGATCTGCTCCGCCGTGGGCTCGCCGATGAGCAGATTGTAGTTCTTGCGCATGAACTGCACGATCGCCTGGTCCAGCTCGTCGCCACCGGTGCGAATCGACGTGTCGGACACGATCCCCGAGAGCGCGATGACGGCGATCTCGGTCGTGCCGCCGCCGATGTCGATCACCATGTTGCCCGTCGGCGTCTCGACCGGGAGACCGACGCCGATCGCCGCGGCCATCGGCTCGGCGACCATGTACACTTCCTTGGCACCCGCCGATTGCGCCGAGTCGCGCACCGCGCGCTTCTCCACTTCGGTAATCCCCGACGGGACGCACACGATCACTTTGGGGCGCACGCGGAAGAGATGGCGATCGATGATCGTCTTGAGGAAAAAGCGCAGCATCTTCTCGGTCACATCGAAGTCGGCGATCACGCCGTCCTTCAGGGGACGCACCGCGAGCACGCCGTCCGGCGTGCGGCCGAGCATGCGCTTGGCTTCGAGACCGATGCCTTTGACTTTGCCGGTTGCTTTTTCGATCGCGACGACGGAGGGTTCGTTGAGCACGATCCCTTCGCCCTTGACGTAGACGAGTGTGTTTGCGGTGCCAAGGTCTACGGCGATTTCATTCGCCGGGCTCCAAGCACCCATCTTAAAATTCAGCCAGCGTGGCGGCACGTGATCGTCGGTAAAAGTGTGAGGCGGGTTGCTGCGAACGGCTCAAGCTAATGAAATGCGTAACCTCAAGCAAGGATGAAGCTTGACGGCCCTATCTCAGAGGACTAGCCTTTCGCCCATGCGTCGCGTGACGCCCGACACAATTGCCGTCGTCGACCTCGCGGTGTGCGACCGTTGCGGCCTCTGTCTGCCGCTGTGTCCACCCGAAGCGATCCATTTAGAACTGAACATTCTCACCGTCGACGATGCGACATGCACCGGGTGTGAGAAGTGCATCGCTCCCTGCCCGGTGGGCGCGTTGGCGATGGCTCCCCTACATCCCAACGCCCAACTCCTAGCCCCCGTGACTCATGCCTGACGTCGACGTCCTGGTTGTCGGCGCCGGGCCCGCGGGCGCGGTCGCGGCCTGGGAGGCAAAGATGGCGGCGCCAGAGCTGGACGTCGTCCTGTTGGAACGCGACCGCGCGGTCGGGTCCCCGGTCCGCTGCGCCGAGGGCGTGGGCGACGCCGGGCTCCGGGAATTCGCCAATCCCGACGGCGCCGACTGGGCCGCGCGCCGGATTACCCGGGTGATCTTCCAGGCGCCGGACGATACCGAGGTTGTGGTCGCCGAGCGCGGCGTTGGCTGGGTCCTGGATCGCACGCGCTTCGATGCCTACCTCGCTGCTGAAGCGTCGCGCACCGGGGCCGACGTCCGGGTCGGGGCCGAGGCCACGGCGATGGCTCGAAACGGCGGCGACCGTTGGCACGTGCGGGTCAAAGAGCGCGGCCAGGAGGAGGTCTATCGCGCCCGGATCGTCATCGGGGCCGACGGCGTCGAGACGATGGTCGGACGCTGGGCCGGGCTCGACACCCGGGTGCCGTCGCGCGACATGGAATCGTGCGCGCAGTACGTGCTCCAGGGGATCGAATTCGATCCCGATGCCATCTATCTCCAGTTCAGCGACGCGATCGCACCGGGCGGGTACGCCTGGATCTTCCCCAAGGCGGTGGGCGTGGCAAACGTCGGGCTCGGGATGGTTGCGCTGAAGAGTGACGGTCGCAACGCGCGCCAGTATCTCGACGCCTGGATCGCCCGCCGCTTCCCGAATGGCGCGCGGACGGGTTACACCGTGGGCGGTGTCATCGTGCACACCACGATCAAGAAGACGTATGCCGAGGGTGTCATGGTCGCGGGCGACGCCGCGCACATGATCAACCCGCTGTCAGGCGGTGGCATCACCAACGCGATGAAGGCGGGACGGCTGGCCGGCTGCACCGCCGCGGCGGCGATCCGCGCGGGCGACACGAGCGAGCGGCGCCTGTCCGCCTACCACGACGCCTGGATGTCGCTCCTGGGTGAGGATCACCTCAAGTACTACCGGATCAAGCAGGCGCTCGAGCACATGGATGACGATTTCCTGAACTCGCTGGCGCGGACGGTGAACAGGATTCCGCAGGAGAAGCGGTCAATCGGCAGGATTTTTGCCCACGCGTTGATCAAGCATCCGCAGCTGATTCCGGTAGCGGCGCGGTTCTTCGTCTAAAAAGGGAGATGGGAGAAGGGAGAGGTACGTTACGGCGCGCCGTTAAGTACCTCTCCCATCTCCCTTCTCCCACGCACTGCCAGCATCATGGACGTCCCCACCGCGCACCGGTTGGCCGCATGCGCGACGAATCGTCCGATCGAGCCAAGGCCATCCTCACGTAGCCCAAACGGCACATCCCACGCATCCCAGAAATAGACGGGAACCCGAGCCAGGTTGAGCTGCTCGCCAGTCGCCTTTACACCGCCAAAGCCCAACTCATACCCGGCCGCGCCGGCATGCTGCACGATGCGGGAATCCACGGCGCCGAATGGATACGCGATCGCGCGCGCAGCCTCCGCGCCGAGCCGGGCGCGCAGCACCTCCCGCGAGCGGCCGAGGTCGGCCTGTACTGCGTCGTCAGCGAGCCACGTGAGGCGGCGATGGGTAGACCCGTGGGACCCGAAATCGAAGCCGCGGGCGCGCCAGTGCTCGATCGGCTCCCAGCCGAGGTGCGGCAAACGATCCCATGTGTAACGAACATCCCATGTGTTGGCCTTGCCCACATAGTCGGTGATTAGAAACGTCGTGGCGGTGAAGCCGAGGTCGGACAGCACGGGATACGCGTGCTCGGCGAGCGCGGCATAGCCGTCGTCGAAGGTCAAGAAGAACGAGCGGCGTGCGGCGTGCGGCGTGCCATCATTGGCGAACTCGGAGAGCGAGACCGCGCGCCAGCCGGCGCGGGCCAGCGCGGTCATTTGACGCGAAAAGACCGAACGGCCCACCCTCGTAACCCCCAGCTCGAGCGGGCCGCCGATGCGGTGATAACAGAGAACGGGCGGGTAGGTCAACTCGGCCAGAGCCAGATAAAGACGCCACAGGTGACGGCGGCGAAGATCAGCCCGTCAAACGTGGATTTGAGCGTCATGCTCCACGCCCGGCGGTACCAGATCGACATCTGCCACAGCGCGAGCGTGTAGCCGATGAACGCGGTCGTCCCGGCGAAGCGGCAGATGGCGCCAAACGTGGCCGTCCCCGCCGGCAAGGCCGCCCCCGTGATGTAGGCCGCGAAGACGCTGACGATCAGACAATAGCCGAACCACTGGGCCAGATTCGTCGTCATCGCCCCGCTCCACGGCGGCAACACCGTCATGATAACCGCCGGCCCGCGTTTCATCTTCTCCAGGAACTCGGGCGAGCGCATTTCGGCGGTGGTGGTGGCGCGCGGCATCATATAGTCGCCTGGCGGGATGCCGATGGGACGCAACGCGTCCAGCACGCGGTCCTGACCGGGATAGAGCGGATAATCGGTCTTGTGCCACAGGGGCGTCATATGGATGATCGAACTTACGACGAACACCGCCACTGCCGAGACGAGGATCGGCACCCACAGCGCGGCTACGCTCATTCAGCCTCCCGGGTTCAAGGGGGCGTCTATCGTAGCACGGACGTGCGTTGCTGGCCAACCGTAAAATAGCCCGTACCTTTTGGCGCCATGGCGGCCCCGGTCCTTGCCGTTCTGGCCATGCTGCAGTTCGACAGCGTGCCTCGACCACGCCCGGTGATGGCGCTCGCTCAGACCCTTCTCGTCAACGTCTTCGTGAATCGGGTCGATGCGTGGGTCTTCAATCAGGACTGGGCCCACGCCGGCCCCAGCGACTGGGGCAGGAACCTGCGCCTCGGCTGGGAATGGGACGAGGACGCGTTTGGCACCAACATGTTCGCGCATCCCTATCACGGCGGGCTGTACTTCAACGCCGGCCGCGCGAATGGCCTGAACTACTTCGAATCCGTGCCGATCGCGTTCTTCGGTTCGTGGACCTGGGAAAACTTCGGCGAGACCTACCGGCCATCCCTGAACGACTGGGTCATGACGAGTTTCGGCGGCATCGCCCTGGGCGAGATGTTTCATCGCGTGGCCGCGACGATCCGCGACAACCGCGCGACCGGGTTCGACCGCACGATCCGCGAGATCGGCGCGCTTCCCCTGGATCCGATGGCTGGCTTCAACCGCCTGCTCCGCGGCCAATGGAAGGGACTGGGCCCCAACCCTCCGGAACATGACCCTGGCCCGTACGTGCTCCGCGTCGGTGGGGGCCTTCGGTTCGCGGAGGGCTGGACCACCGATTCCGGCACGGCCACGATGGGGGCGGTGATCGTCGACCTGCTCTACGGCGATCCCTTCACGCAGGAGTATCGCGCCCCGTTCGACGTCTTCGGCCTTCGGCTGATTGTGAGCGGCGGCGGCATCAACGTGCTGCGCGGGTCCGGGCGGCTGTATCAAACCAACCTGAACAGCTCATCGGCGCGGTTCCGACACGTGCTCGCCGTGAATCAGCGCTACGACTACGTCAAGAACCCGGCGCAAAGCGTCGGCGGGCAGAGCGTCGAAATCGGGGTCAACTCACGCTTACGCCTCGGCTCGAAGGGATACGGCCTGCGCACGTCGTTGTTCGGGGATTTCGTCATTCTCGGTGCGATCGACGCACCGTTCACGGGGCTGGGCGAGCGCCTGTACGACTTCGGCCCGGGGGTCGGCGCGCGCGGCGAAATCGCGCTGGACCGGCACGGGGCGCGTTTCCTCAGGACCTTCGGGCAAACGGAGTTCATCCACTCGGTGAGCGGCGCCAGTGCCAACCACAAAGTGGGGTTCGTCGGCGTCGAGCTGAACGTCCCGATCATGAAGGGGTTCGCGATCGCGGGCCACAGCACGCTGTTCCGGCGCAGGAGCACATACACAGACGGCACACCCGACGACAAACGCAACTACACCGAAGCGCGACTGTTGCTGATCTGGACGCAGGCGGGGTTTGGCCCATGAGGGCAATCGCCTGGGCGGGGATCCTCACCCTGGTGGCGCACGGTCTCTCCGCGCAAGACCGACCGAAGCGGTCCGGCCTGTGGGGAGAGATCGCGCCCGGCGTGGGGCATGTGCGACTGGCGTGCTCGGGGTGCCCCGACGTCGAGACCAACAATGGCGTCACCAGTCAGTTTCGCATCGGTGGCACGATCACCAGGCGGGTCCTGATCGGATTCGAGACATTCTCGCTGACCGACAACCCGCTCACAGTGAAGAACCCGGGTGAGTCCAGCGCGGAAACGGGTACGCTCGCGATCATCATGATGTGGTATCCCGGAAAAACAGGACTGTTCTTCAAGGGTGGCGTCGGCGCTGCGTTCGGAGATTTCATCTTTTTTCAGAGCGATTCCACCCAGGCCGACACCAGCGAGGGGGGCGGGATGGGGCTGACGTTTGGCATGGGGTGGGACTGGCCCATCTCGCGAAAGTTCGCCATTACCGCAAACCTGGCAACGTACGTCACGGCCCTCGGTGACGTGGTCCTGCCTACCCGCCGCGTGGACGACTTGATTGCCACGATGTATCAGGTCAGCGTGGGCTTCACCTTCCGCTAGCGCGTCCGTCGCTCACCGGAGAACTTGCTCCCCGTCGCGCGCGTGCGACTCCATCTGCCGTTTCACCATTTCGTAGTACGTCCCCCGAGCGCGCATCAAGTCCTCGTGCGTGCCGCGCTCGATGATCCGCCCTTCCTCCATCAAGAGGATCAGGTCCGCACGATGAATCGTCGAAAGCCGGTGCGCGATCACGAACGTGGTCCGGCCGGCCAGGAGGTCCGCCATCGCGGCCTGAATGAGCTGCTCGCTCTCGGTGTCGAGATTCGAAGTGGCCTCGTCAAGAATGAGGATCTGCGGTGAGGCGAGAATGGCGCGCGCGATCGCCAGGCGCTGCTGCTGCCCCCCCGACAGCTTCACCCCGCGCTCCCCGATGGTCGTCTCATAGCCCTGGGGCAGCCGCACGATAAACTCCTGCGCATTGGCGCGTCGCGCGGCGTCCTCGACCTCGGCGTCGGTGGCGTCGTGCCGGCCGTAGGCGATATTCTCCCGCACCGATCCATCGAACAGAAACACATCCTGCTGCACGAGCGCGAGCAAATCGCGATAGCTGCGCAGCCGGAAGTCCCGAATGTCCGTGCCATTCAGCAGCAGCCGGCCGTGGCTCGGATCGTGAAAGCGCGCGACCAGATCCGTGACCGTGGTCTTCCCCGCTCCGCTGCGCCCGACCAGGGCCACCACTGAGCCGCCCGGGACGGTGATGTTGAAGTCACGAACCACCAGCATGCCCGGTCGGTATTCGAAGGACACACTCTCAAACCGGATCTCGCGCACGGTGGTCGGCACCTCCCGCGCATCGGGCTTGTCGGGCTTGTCCTGCTCCATCCCCAGGACCTCGAACACGCGCTCCATGGCGGCCAGCGAGCGCTGCATCTCCGAGAACGAGTTCACGATGCTCCAGACGGGATTGAGCAGCAGGAACATGTACCACTGGAACGCCATGATGTCGCCGACCGACGCGCGGCCCACGATGCTCAGGTAGCCGCCGAACCACACGATCACGACGCTGATCCCGGCCTCGAGCAGCCCCCACGAGGTCCAGAGCAACAGCTCGCGGCGGTGGGCAAACAACTCTTTCCGCAGCACCGTGTGGCGGCCCAGCATGAAACTCAGCAGTTCCTGGATCTCCTGCCGGAACGCCCGCACGACCCGGATTCCCGAGAACGTCTCACCCACCCGGCCATCCACCACCTCCACGTCCTTGCGCACCGAGCGGTAGATCGGCCGGATGCGCCGCGTAAAGATGAGGCTCAGCGCCATGACGCCGGGGATGATCGCCAGCGCGGTCACGGCGAGCTGCCAGTTCAAGGCGAGGAGAATGCCGATCGCGATGATGAGCCGGATGACCGAAATCGCCGGCGAAATGACCGCCATTTGCAGCAGACCGGTCGTGGTTTCGACGTCGCCCGTGAGACGTGACAGAATGCCGCCCGTCTTCATTTCCCACAGCCGCGGCAGCGGGAGATGGAGGAGTCGCTCGTACAGCGCTCGACGCAGCGACAGCATCACCCGCACGTTCAGGATGCGCTGGCGGTAATCCTTCAATCCGCCACCCATGTGCGAGAGGATGATCACCGAGAGAAACACGAGCCCGGTCAGGTTGAGCCGCGTGAGCCGGGCCTGGTGATCGAGGTCGCGATTCAGGATTACGCGGTCGACGATGTGGCGGATGAACAGCGGCTCGATCATCTGCAGCCCGGCCACCACGAGCGCCACCACAAAAACTGCGGCGAGCTCTTTGCGGTGCGGCTTCAGCCAGCGCAGGTACTCGCGGAGATAAGCCCGGCGTGCTCCGGGTTGGCCCGGCACCGGCGCCGGGCCGCCGTCCTCCGACGTGGCGTCGAGGCGGCGGAGCTTGTAGTCCTGAACGAACTCCTGGTAGCGCTGCTTGGACGAGCGAGCGGGGCTCACGTGAGAACGTGAACCCCGCTGCGCACGACAGTCAATGTCCTACTTGGCGAGATCGCCGATCGCTCCAATCAACAGTCTCAGCTTCGGCTGATCGCTCGACGTGGCCAGGTCGCCGTTCAGCTGTGTCGCGACCTGCTTCAAGGCGTCCTTCTGTGCCTGGCCGGACGCGCGCTCCGCCGCTGTCAGCGCATCACGCGTGGTGTTGACCCGAGCCGACGGCAGGCCGCGGGAGCGGGCCAGCTGATCGAGGTACGCGCGCGCCACGACGAAACTCGCCGGCCAGACCAGCTTCTGCTGGTCCTGCGCGTTCAGGTACTCGAACCGCACCAGCTTCGCCGCGTCGATCTCGTTTTGGGAGAGCAACGGGCTCGCCGTGAGCTCGAAGATGTCGAGCCCGCGCGCGATCTCGGAGCTGATGATGTAGCCGTTGTACCAGTAGGCCGACCAGGAGCCCGCGCCCACCAGCTTGGTGGAGTCCATCGGCCCGCGGTCGAAATACGCGATCTCGAACGGCTTGGCCGGATCGGTCCAGTCGAATACCGACACGCCGCCCTGGTACCAGCCCTGGGCCATGACATCGCGGCCGGGCACCGGGATCAGCGTCCCGTTGTGCGCCACGCAGTTCTCATTCTTGGTCTGCGGCACCGGCAGCTTGTAGTAGCTCTTGAAGTCCATCTTGTTGCCCGCGAGCGTGAAAATCGCGTTCGCGCCCCACTCCGGCTTGTCGCTCGGCCGGCAGCGCGCCTGGAGACCGCCGCCCCACTCATCGGTGAACAGGATTTTGGTCCCGTCGTTGTTGAACGTCGCCGAGTGCCAGAACGAGAAGTTCGAGTCGGCAACGGCGGCGGTCCGCTTGGGATTCGCGACGTCGCGGATGTCGAGTAGCAGGCCGTAGCCGCCGCACGCGCCGCCCGCCAACCCGATCGCCGGATACACCGTGATGTCGTGGCACTGGGTCGGACCGGGCCGTGGACCGCTGCTCGGCGGCCCCCGAACGATCAGGTCCACGATCGACTGCGCGTTGGTCCGCAGCGTCTGGGAGTCGGCCGCGGTCGGCGCGCCCGTCCCGCCGCGCGCTTTCACGATACTGTCGAGCCGGTTCCGGACGAAGGTCGGGCCGAGCACAATGTCGGTCCCCTCGATCGTGGCCGTGTAGCCGCCGGCGGCCCGCGCCGAATCCGCGTGGCGCTTGGCTTCGGCCCGATCCTCGTCGGCCTCAGCGTGACTCTTCGGCTGGACGAGGTCCTGGAAGATGCGGGGCGAGCTGACGATGCGGGCTTGCTCGGGATGCGCGAGCGGCACCTGAATGACTTCGATGCGGAACAACGCGGTGTTCGGATTCGAATCGGGCTGGCCGAGCCCGCACCCCGCCAGCTCGTTGGGCGAGCGCACCGGCGCCGAGCCCGAGACGTAGATGTAGACGTTGTCGGTGTCGTTCGGAGACGTCACGACCGTATGGGTGTGCGAGCCGCGGCAGGTCTGCACGTTTGCGAGCGGCTTGGGATTCGCCAGATCGGTGCCGTCGAAGATCCGGATGCCGCGCAGCCGGTGATGATCCACGGTGTCCTGCACGCCCTGGGTCCCGCAGTCGGTCCGGCCGTTGAGCGCCTCGCCGGAGACGAACAGCAGATTCTTGTAGACCGAGACGTCGCTCTGCGAGCCGGGGCAGACGAATGCTTTGGCGAGCCTCACCTGCTTCGGATTCGATATGTCCCAGACCTGGACGCCGGCGAAGTTCCCCTGAATCACGTAGTTGCCCCGGAACGAGATGTCCGAGTTGATCAGCCGGAAGTCGCCCGGTTCATTGCGATTGATGAAGTCCGGCGACGGCGGCGTGTTGGACACGAGCCGCATGTTCCAGCTGGCCTCACCCGCATTGAACCAGCCGGCCCGCAGGCCGACGCGGGCGTCGGTGCGCGGCGCGGTCGTCGTGGCGGGCACGGCCGACGATCCCGACTGCGATCGCGGACTGGCGCAGGCCATGGCCATCAGGGGTAGGGCTATCAACAGTCTCGATTTCACGGAGCGCTCCGTTTCAGGTCTGCCAACATGAGATTCATGCGATTGATTTCGGTGGTCTGGTCGACGTGCACGTCGGTCGCGAAACGATAGACCGGGCCATTCTCCGCGGCGCCCGGCACCGCCAGCAGCTTATCGACCATCGCGAGGGCACCCTTGTGATGCTGGATCATGAATTCGAGGAACAGCCGGTCGAACTCGGCGCCACGCGCCGCATCGAGCTGGGCCATCTGCTCCGGCGTGAGCATCCCCGGCATCAGCATCGGGTGATCCATCCCCTGCATGATGTGCCCGCGCGGATCGGCGGGCGGCACGTATTCACCGTGCTCGCGCAGCCAGCGTTGCGCGAACACGATCTCGTCGTTCTGCGCCACCACGATCCGCTCGCTCAGCGTCCGGATCGACGCGCTGGCGCCATGAGTGGGCGCCCAGCTCGCCATCTGAACCGCCTGCGCGTGGTGCCCGATCATCCCCGCGAGAAACTCGACATCCGCGGGCGTGTACGGCGCGGTGCCGCGCGCAGCCGGCGGCCCGTCAGCGGGGGTCGTCGGAGCGGCGGTGGTGGACGGCGGCGGCTGGTGTTTGGCGCAGGCTGTCAGGGTCGCGAGCGCCAGGACTAGAAAGACCCGTCTATTCATGCCGGGCTAAAGCTACTTTACGTCCATGCCTCGTGCCAAGCGTTCCGCCTCACTCGCCGTTCCCCCCCCGGTCCCACCGATGCTCGCCAAGGTCGCTGAAGAAGTACCGCGCGATGGTGAGTTTCTCTTTGAACCGAAGTGGGACGGCTTTCGGGCGATCGTGTTCCGGGGACCGGGCAAGGACGAAGTCTTCATCCAAAGCCGCGATTTGCGGCCGCTCGACCGCTACTTCCCGGAGCTGCACGGGATGTTCCTGGAGCAGCTGCCCCCCGGGGTGGTCGTGGACGGCGAGATCGTCATGCCGACCGAGCACGGGCTCGATTTCGGTGGACTGCAGATGCGGCTGCATCCCGCGGCATCGCGCGTCGAGAAGCTCGCGAAGGCCGCGCCTGCTGCGTTCGTCGCGTTCGATCTCCTGGCAGTCGGTGGTAAGAGCCTACTCGACAGCGCCCAGCGTGAGCGCCGCGCGAAGCTCGAGCAGCTGTTCAAGGGGATGCGCCGCCCGTTGCATTTGACGCCGATGACGCTGAAACGCGACCTGGCCGTCGACTGGCTCAAGCGCTTCGAGGGCGCCGGGCTGGACGGTGTCATCGCAAAGCCGGCGGGCGCGCCGTATCAACCCGGCAAGCGCGCGATGTTCAAGATCAAACACGTGCGGAGCGCCGACTGCGTGGTCGCGGGGTTTCGCTGGCATAAGAGCGGCAAGGATGCGGTTGGCTCCCTCCTCCTCGGGCTCTACGACGACCGTCGAGTGCTGCAGCACGTCGGCGTGACGTCGGCGTTCACCATGGCCATGCGCAAGCACCTGGTGAAAGAGTTGGCGCCACTGCGCAAAGACGCGCTCACGCGCCATCCGTGGCGAAAGTGGGCGGAGCTCGAGGCCGAATCGGGGGGGGGCCGGATGCCAGGCGGGCAGAGCCGGTGGAGTGCCGGCAAGGATCTCTCGTGGGAGCCGCTTAGGCCCTCGCGCGTGTGCGAGGTGAAGTACGATCATATGGAAGGTGACCGCTTCCGGCACCCGCCGGTCTTTCTGCGCTGGCGACCCGACAAGAAGCCTAAGGACTGCCGCTACGATCAGCTCGAGGTGACCCCCGCTTACGAGTTGGAGAAGGTGTTCGGGGCCTGAGCTTTTCGGGGACGTGCTGCAGGTTGATCCGGATCCGATACCAC
>Ga0137428_1000258_pt1 | contig 23608 bp, 18 predicted proteins | sample EasRivERMZT718_2_FD_102305 | JGI IMG/M metagenome (GOLD analysis project Ga0137428, IMG submission 102305) | Soil microbial communities from meander-bound floodplain in the East River, Colorado, USA - East River MetaG ERMZT718_2 | ecosystem: Environmental > Terrestrial > Soil > Floodplain ...
CGCCGCGTCACGCGATGAGGCCCAGCTCCTGGGAACCCAGCCCGTAGATGGTGTAGCCAGGGAAGATCGCGTCGGGCGTGGGGGGTGGAGCGCCCATGTGATCGCGCAGGATCTCCCAGAAGATGGCGCGGTAGTCGGTCCGCTCCATCAGATACCTTCCGTCCACGGCGAACATCGAGCCGGCAGGCCACGTCGAGGCATCGCAGTTGTAGAGGCCGCCGTTGACAGGGCCTCCCATGACGAAAAGGCAGCTCGCGGCCGCGTGGTCGCTCCCGTTGCTTCCGTTCTCCTGGGTCGTGCGGCCGAACTCCGAGAGCGTCACGACGGTCGTCTTGTCCCAGATCGATGGATAATTGCGGAGGTCGATGGCGCCGCCCGACAGCACGATCCTCAGGGATCGGAAGCCGTAGCCGAGCCACGACAGCAGCTCGGCGTGGCGGCCGGCGGTTTGTCCCTGACCGGTGTGCAGGTCCCAGCCACCGACCTCGGTCCCCGCGACGCGCGTGCCGTTGTTCATGCTCCCGTCGCTCTCGAGAAGAGACAACGCGCAGACCTTGAGGGAGTTGAAGAAGCCGAAGGCCTCCGGCGAGAAGCCCGGGTTGGACGCATCGTCCATCACCGGAAACAGCGAGTGGCTCGGGCTGTCAGGGTCCTTCGGGTCCCAGGTGGCGAGACTCCACGACGCGTACTCGTCGATGGTGTCGATCAGTCTGACCCCCGTCTGCGAGAGGACCGGGCGGTAGGGATCGAGCCCCGCCAGTGCCTCGAAGCGGCGGCGCCAGGCGGTGGCGAACTTGGCCCTCTTGGGGTCGGGGTAGACGTAATTGAAGTTGCCCGGGTCGGCGATGTTGACGAACTTCTCGTCGCCGCGCAGCAGGAGCGGCGGCAACGGCTGCACCGAGATGACGGGGAGGTCCTTCCCCATGGAGAGCATGCTCTCGTCGATGTAGCGCGAGAGCCATCCCTCGAAGAGCTGGGGCTTCTCCGGGTCGCCGTTCTCCCAGATGCGCTGTCCGTCGAAGTGCGACAGGGTGCTGTACGGATAGCCGACCCGGTGGACGATCGCAAGATCGCCGGCATTGAACGGCTCCATCATGGCGGCGAGCGATGGATGCAGCGAGGCGAAGCCGTTGCCCAGATCGATCGCCGAGGCCGGGGGGATGTAGAGGTTGGGCCGGTTCGTGACGTTGTAGTCGGCGTCGCCGTGCGGGATCACGGCGTTGATGCCGTCGTTGCCGCCGCGAAGAAAGATGAAGAGGAGCCTACGGTCCGTGAGGGGGGAAGCCATGGCATGCCGGACGAATGCGCCGGGGAAGAGTGACGAGACACCGAACCCCGCGAGTGTCATCCCGCAGCCGTGAAGGAACGATCGGCGCGAGCAGGAACCGGTGCGCGTGCGCTTGTTCATGGCATGGTCTCCTCACTGCTCCTGGAACTGCGGGTAGCCGAGCAGCAGCCCGACCGTCTCGCGGATCCGCGCGGCGTTGTAGGGTGACGGCACGCCGAGGTCGTTCGTGTCGAGAAAATCGATGGCCTCCTGACGCTCGGCCGGGGTGAGCGCCCCGCCAAAGAGCACTCCGGCGATGAAGTTCACGATGGCCGCGGAGTTGCCGGGCGCTGTGGAGATGCCGTTGGCGTTGAGAAGCCCGATGGGGTCGGAGCTAAAGCCCGTGCCGGACGCGGCGGACAGGTGCAGGCCGAAGTTCTGCCGCGTGAGCGTGTTGTTGGTGTCGATCCACTCGGGTCCCGTCTCGGCATAGCCCGTCGGGACCTCGTTGTAATGCGGGATGTGCTGGGCCGAGATCAGGTAGTTCACGATGACAGAAAGACCATCCGTGCTCCCTCGGGTGGCCCGCATGGCCGCCGTGAAGTGCTCGAATGGGGTCCTGATCTTGGAGCCGATCTGGTCGGGGCTCCTGAACGCGGTCATCTGGAGCGCGGCCCGCGTCACCTCACGAAGATCCCCGATCCCCTGCGGGTTGGCAGGGCTGTTCCAGACGGCAACGAGCCCGTCGATCATCGCTGGCGTGGGAGTGTCGGTGACGAGCTGCCGGAGGATCTTCTTCGAGATGAAGCGTGGCGTAGAAGGGTGGGCCACGATCGCGTCGAGCGCCGCGTGGAACTCGTTGACCCCCTCCTGAGGGCTCACGCACGGAGTCGCCGGGAAGTTGACTTGGTACGGCGTGTCCTCGAAGAGGATCTTCGCGCCGCAATCGTGCCGTTTGACACCGGGGGCGATATTCGACATGTCGAAATGAGCCACCCAGCGCCCGGCGGGGGACGGCAGCCAGTAGTTGGCGATGCAGGGGGCCGTTGGATTGTCCGCGTTGGCCAGCTCCTTCTTGCAGATGTTCCAGCCGGTCAGGATCCTCGCAAGCTGCTCGACGTCCTTCTGCGTGTAGCCGCCGTCCACGCCCATCGTGGAGAGCTCCAGCAGCTCGCGCGCGTAGTTCTCGTTGGGCCGCAGGTTGATGTTCAAGAACAAGTCGAGATAGACGATCATCGCCGGGCTGAGGGCGCTGGCCTGCGCGATCTCACGGAAGCTGCCGTTGAAGGCGAGAGCGCGGAAGTCCTCCATCTCGCGCCTCTGGGCGAGGCTGGCCTCGAGGTAGGCGACCTGAGGGAAGTTCTGATCGCACTCGGGGGGCTGGCCCGGGGCCCAGCACGGCGGGTAATAGAATTGGTAGACGTCCCCCACCTTGCCCCAGAAGGTGCTGAAGTGGTTCGTCCAGAAGACCGTCATCTCCTGCTCGAGCTGTCTGCGGGCGTAGACGGCCGAGACGACCTGCCGCGCGATGAGACCGAAGATGTCGGCCGGCGGCTCGTAGAGGGCCAGACGACTGCTCAGCTCTGCGTTGCTGGCCTCGTCGATGCTGGCCGGGTTCAACTGCTCGTCGATGTATCCCTGCATCCCCAGCGCCTGCATACGGGCGCTCGACCACTCGCTCCAACCGAAGCCCGTGCGGCTGAGGACGTGTCCTCTCATGACCGGCCCGCATGATCCGCGAAGCACGCGGGGGGTGCCTGAGGAAGCCTGCCCCGCTGTCCCCTCGCCGGTCGCCGATTCGCCCGTGACGAGATAGGCGAAGATCTCACCGGGAACGGCAGGATCCTGCGGCGTGGTGAAGGCCGTGGCCGCGACTTCATAGGCGTGGCATTGCGGTGGGGTGCCTTTTTTCAGATCCGTCAGGCGCCCCCTGTAGACGTTGTAGAACTGTGCGCCGGCGGCGGCATTCCAGACCAGCGTGTCCGTGTCCGCGAACCTGAGGTTCGGAACCTCAGGTGGCGCTTGCGCGAGCGCCGCCGCATGCGGCGCCACGAAGACGGCGAGCCATAGAAGAGCACGATTCCAGTTCATGGGTTGCATCCCGCGCTGACATCCTTGGACACGATGCCGCAGGAACCCGAGGAACCTCCCACAGCGGGACCATTGCGCTCGGCACCCTGCGAGTCGATACCCCACGATCCTTCCGTGGCGCCCTCGCCAGGCAGGATCAACCACCAGACGATGCGCTTCGGGACGGCGGCAGGATCCGGAGAGTCCGTCCAGACAAACGGCGTCGCAATCCCGCACACCGCGCCTGCGAACGAGAAGGCGCCACCGGGCGCCGCAGGGAGGTGGCTGCGATGGCCCCAGATCAAGTGATGGGAGGATGCCGAACCGCATGAAACGTCGTCCCACGCGATCGAGAGGGTCGTGGCGCCGGGGTCGAGCGGAATGACGGTCATCGGTGACCCGTCGCGCCCATCGGGGACGGGGGGCGGCGCGGGAGGGGCGGCCACGATCACCTCACCGATCATTTGCGTGGCGTGAGGCTCGCAGATGTAGGGGTTCGAGCCGGGCTGCTGAAAGGCGTGCGTGAAAAACCAGATTGTCGACGGGAATCCCGAGTGGAAAGACTCCGTGGCATCCAGCTCACAGCCCGACTGCCCGGCAATGCACGAGACGACGTTGTGAAACCCCGCGCTGCTGTTCGACCAGCGGACCGTGTCTCCCGGAAAAACCGTCATGGAAGCCGGAGTGAAGTAGTTGTTCTGGACCGAGACGGTGTGCATGAGCGCGGCGGGTTCATGATCGATGATCCGCGACAGCGCACCGTCCTCCCCGAGGATCGACACCTCCCGTCCGGCGACTGCGAGGGCCACCCCCGCGATCGGCGCGACATGGACCGGATCGCCGGGATCCTCATCGCCCAGATCGACGCGCCAGAGCCCCGAAGGGCCCAATGCGTAGATGCGTCGCGACGCCAAGGCAAGCGAGAGGACCGGCTCTCCCAGGGCGATGCGCCTCCATGATGCAGTTGCGCGATCCGAGACGGACCCTGCGCCCGAGCCGATCTCCTCGATGATGCGGAGCGAGCCGTCCTCGGAGCCGAGGACGATGCGATCGTCCTGCGCCGCCAGAGCGGTGACCCGGTCTTCGATCGCAATGAACCCCGCGGGCGCCAGCGCGATAGTCTCGTGCCGGCCGGCAAGAGCGCCCTGATGTCCCCCGTGGGGGAAGGAGGGGATCCGCAGGAGCATCAGCCCGCGTCCTTGATCCGCGATGATGAGGGTATCTCCCCGGGAGACCGCGAGACTTGTCGCGCGATCCCCCCGATCGGACGCGAGGCGATTCACGCCGGCCTCGGGCTCCTCCAGGTCGATGTGAAGGAGGCCCCCGTCATCGTCCAGGATCAGCAGCCGCCGGCCGAACAATGCCCCCGAGACTCCAGGCGCGTCCAGGACGATCTCCCGGAAGCGGGACGTTGCGCGATCCTGGATCGAGAGGCGCCTTCCGTGGCCGATGGCCAGCACCCTGCCGTCAGTGGCCAGCCATCGTCCCACCGAAGCGTCACGGGAAAGGGGAACGGACGGCGTCCTGGTGCCGGACCAGGCGGACGGAGCAGGAGCCGCCAGCGCGAGAGACAGCGCGATCGGCATCCACCTGTGCGTCGTCGGAGTCCTGTTTCGAATCCCCAGGAATACACCCATGCTGAAAATGGTCCGCTTCATCTGTTTTTACAACGGGACCCTCCTAGAAGCAATGCGGTGTTCACCCTATGGATTGGAGGTTGGGCCTCAAAGACTCCCGATGGAGGCGGACCAGCGTGGGCCTCGCGCTCGCGCTGTGCTGGCCGCGGCGGCGCTACGAAGGATGGCCGGCGCTAGTGGGACTGTCGCCGCGTCACGCGATGAGGCCCAGCTCCTGGGAGGCCAGCCCGAGGGAGGTGTATCCGGGGAAGATCGCGTCGGGCGCCGGGGGTGAGGCGCCCATGTGATCGCGCAGGATCTCCCAGAAGATCGCGCGGTAGTCGGTGTGCTCAATCATGTACCTTCCATCCACGGCGAACATGGAGCCGGCGGGCCACGTCGAGGCATCACAGTTGTAGATGCCGCCATTGACCGGTCCCCCCATGGCGAACAGGCAGCTCGCGGCCGCGTGGTCGCTTCCGTTGCTTCCGTTCTCCACCGTCGTGCGGCCGAACTCCGACATGGTCACTACGACCGTCTTGTCCCAGATCGATGGGTAGTTGCGGGGGTCGATGGCCCCGCCTGAGAGCACGATCCGCAGTGAGCGGAAGCCGTAGGCGAGCCACGAGAGGAGCTCCCCATGACGGTTCAACTGCGTGTTGTGTGTGTCCCATCCGACGATCTCCGTCCCCGCGACCCGCGTGCCGCTGCCCGTGCTCCCGGCGCTCTCGAGCAGCGCCAGCGCGCAAGCCTTCAGAGAGCCGAAGAACCCCAGGGCCTCCTGTGGGAAGCCCGGGTTGGTCGGGCCGTTCACCACCGGAAAGAGCGAATGCGTCGGGCTGTCCGGATCCTTCGGGTCCCACGAGGTGATGCTCCACGAGCCGTACTCGTCGATGGTGTCGATCAGCCTGACCCCCGTCTGCGATAGGATCGGCCGGTAGGGCTCCAGCCCCCGCAGCTGACTGAACCGCCCGCGCCACGCCGCGGCGAGCTTGGCCCTCCTGGGGTCGAAGGAGTCGTCGTAGTTGAAATTGTTGGGGTTGGCGACGTTGACGAACCCCTCCTTGCCGCGCAGCAGCAGGGGGGGAAGCCCCTGGACGGTGATGACGGGAAGAGCCTTCCCCGCCGAGAGCTTGGTCTCGGCGACATAGCGCCCCAGCCATCCTTCGAAGAGCTGCGGCTGCGCCGGGTCGCCATTCTCCCAGATCCGCTGGCCGTCGAAGTGCGACCGGGAGCTGTCCGGATAGCCGATCCTGTGAGCGATGGCCAGGTCGCCCGCATTGAAGGGCTCCATCAGTGGCGCAAGCGCCGGGTGCAGTGAGGCGAACCCGTTCCCAAGGTCGATCGCCGAGGCCGGCGGGATGTAGAGGGTGGGACGGTTCGTCACGTTGTAGTCGGGATCGCCGTGCGGGATCACCGCGTTGATCCCATCGTTGCCGCCGCGCAGGAAGATGAAGAGGAGCTTGCGGTCCGGGATGGTGGAAGCCATGGCGTGCCGGATGAAAGCGCCCGGAAAGAGCGACGAGAGGCTGAAGCCAGCGAGAGTCAGCCCGCAGCCGTGCAGGAACGAGCGGCGCGAGCAGGAGGCGGTGGGCGGTCGCTGTGCCATTGTTTTCACTGCTCCTGGAACTGCGGATAGCCGAGCATCAGTCCCACCGTGTCGCGGATCCGCGTCGTGTCGAGAGGGGACACGACCCCCACGTCGTTGGTCGAGAGGAACGTGATGGCCGCCTGCCGGTCGGCCGGTGAGATCGCGCCGGCGAACAGGATCTTCGCGAAGAAATCGACGATGGCCGCCTCGTTGCCCGGCACCGGAGAGACCCCGTTGGCGCTGAGCAGCCCGATCGGGTCGGAGCCGAACGCGGCGTCGGCCCTGGCGCTCAGGACCAGGCCGAAGCTCTGGCGCGTGAGCGTGCCGTGCGTGTCGATCCACTCGGGCCCGGTTTCCGGATAACCGGTGGGGATCGCGTTGCAGTAAGGGAGCTGCTGCGCGGTGGCCAGGTAGTTGAAGATGAGCGAGAGCCCGTTGGTGCTGCCGCGCGTGGCACGCATCGCCGCCACGAACTGCTCGAAGGGGGCCTTGATCTTGGAGCCGGCCTGGTCGGGACTCCTGAACTCCGGGAGTTGGAGCGCCGCGCGCGTCACCTCCCTGAGCACTCCAACCCCATCGGGGTGGTTGTACCAGACCTCAAGCAAAGCGTCGATGGCGACAGCGGAGGGGTTGTCAGCGACGAGCTGCTGGAGGATCTTCTTCACGATGTAGCGCGGCGTGGAGGGGTGGGCGACGATGGCGTCGAGCGCCGCGTCGAGCTCGTCGACCCCTTCCTGAGGGCTCACGCACGGCGTCGCCGGGAAATGCGTCTCGTAGGGCGTGTCCTCGAAGAGGACCTTCGCTCCGCAGTCGTGCCGCCTGATCCCGGGCTCGATGTACGACATGTCGAAATGCGCCACCCAGCGCCCGGCGGGGGCAGGCTCCCAGTAGTTCGCGATGCAGGGAGCCGTCGGATTGTCCACATCGGCCAGCGACTTCTTGCAGATGGTCCAGCCGGTCAGGATCCGCGCCAGCTCCTCGACGTCTCTCTGCGTGTAGCCGCCGTCCACCCCCATGGTATAGAGCTCCAGCAGCTCGCGCGCGTAGTTCTCGTTCGGGCTCCCGTTGATGTTCTTGAAGGAATCCAGGAACACGATCATCGCCGCGCTCCGGGCGCTGGCCTCGACGATCTCGCGGAAGGTGCCGTTGAAGGCGAGATGGCGGAACTTCTCCGTCTCGTGGTGCTGCGTCGCAGTGGCCTCCCGATAGAGGATCTGCGGGAAGTTCGGATCGCACGAGGGACCCGGCGACTCGCTGCAGGGGGAATAGAACGGCAGGAGCATGTCGTGGAGCTTATGCCAGTAGGTGTTGAAGTGGTTCGCCCAGAAGGCCGTCATCTCCTGCTCGAGCTGCCGGCGCCCGTAGATGGCGGAGAACAGCTGCCGGGAGACGAGGCCGTAGATGGCTGCAGGCGGATCGTGGAGGGCCATGCGGCTGTTGAGCGCAACGTTGTCCGATTCGTCGATGCTGGCGGGGTCGAGCTGCTCGTCGATGTAGCCCTGGATCCCAAGCGTCTGGATCCTGCTGCTCGACCACTCACCCCAGCCGAATCCGGTGCGGTTCATCACATGTCCCTGCACCACTGGACCGCAGGAGCCCCGCGTGACGCGAGGCGCCCCCGAGGAGGCAAGCCCCGCTGTCCCTTCGCCGGCCTCCGACTCCGCGGTGACGAGATAGACGAAGATGTCGCGCGGTGCGGGAGGATTCTGCGCCGCGGTGAACGTCGTCCCTACGACCTGGTAGGCGTGACACTGCGGCGGGGTGCCCGCCCTCAGGTCGGCCGCGCGCCCCCGGTAGACGTTGTAGAAGTCGGCGCCCGCGGTGGCGTTCCAGGCCAGCGTGTTCTGGCCGGTGAAGCGGAAATTCGCGACCTCGGGAGGGGCCTGTGCGAGGAGAGCCGCATGGGGGAAATTCGCGACCTCGGGAGGGGCCTGTGCGAGGAGAGCCGCATGGGAGGCTGCGAGGATGACGAGCCGGAGCAGATTCCTTGCGACCGGGCGGGCCGCCGCTTGTCTCATGCAATGTCCCGAAATGAATGAGGGAAAGACATTATGTCACGAGTCATGCGATGATCCAATGATCGCAATGGTTAATTCCTCATCATGGATTGCATCCCGCGCTGACCTCCTTGGACACGATCCCACAGACCCCCGAGGATCCCCCCGCCGCCGGGCCCATGCGCTCGGCGCCCAGCGCATCGACCCCCCACGACCCCTCGGTGGTCCCTTCGTCGGGGAGGATCAGCCACCAGATGATGCGCTTCGGGACGGCGGCAGGATCCGGCGAGTTCATCCAGACGAACGGCGTGGCGATGCCGCACACCGCGCCGGCGAGCGAGAAGGCGCCACCGGGCGACGCGGGGAGGTGGCTCCTCTGGCCCCAGATCAGATGGTATGAGGAGGCCGTGCCGCATGAAACGTCGTCCCACGCGATCTCCAGGGACGCGGCGTTCGGGTCGAGCGGCTCGACCGTCATTGGCGCCCCGTCGCGCCCGTCGGGAACCGGCGGGGGCGCCGGTGGGGGAGCCACGATCACCGTCCCGGTCATGTCGGGCGCGTGCGGCTGGCAGACGTACGGGTTCGCGCCGGGCTGCTGAAAGGTGTGACTGACGACCCAGAGGGCGCCTGGGAAGCCCGAGGTGAACGACTCCGTGGCGTCCGCCGTGCATCCCGACTGGTCGGTGGTGCACGAGAGGACATTGTGGTAACCCGAGGCGTTCGACCAGCTGACCGAGTCGCCGGGAAAAATGGTGAGCATGTTCGGGGAGAAGCGGTTGTTGAGGACCGCAACGTTGTGCTCGAGCGCCGCGGGCGTGTGGTCGACGACGCGCGTGAGCGTCGCGTCCTCGGAGAGAACAGTCACCTCCCGCCCCGCGACCGTCAGGGCGATCCCTGCGACCGGGGCGACGTCAATGACTCGAGGGGAATCCTCGCCATCGCGCAGATCGATCCTCACGAGACCGGTAGCGGCCAGGGCGTAGAGCCGTCCCGAGACGAGCGCCAGGGCGCGCGCCGGCATTCCGAGGACGATGTGTCGCATCGTGACGGTCGCGGGGTCGAAGGCGCTCGCATTGCGAGCCGCGGTATTCTCAAGGACGACGAGCGTGCCGTCCTCCTGCGCGATGGCGGCGCTACCATCCTCGGCGGCCATCGCGATGATCGGTGAAGTCATCGGAATGAAGCCCGAGCCGACAGGCTCGAGCCCGTGGCGCCGCGGGGATGGCGCGCCGTGATGCCCCCGATGAGAGAGCGGCGGGATCGACAGGAGCGCGACCCCCCCCCGCTCCCGATCCTCCACGAGCAGCGTCGTTCCCATGGCCGCCAGGGACGCCGGCCGCTCCGCCGGACGGGCGGAGAGGCTCGTCACGCCAGCGGCTGCATCGCCCACGTCGAGGTGCAGCAGCGTCCCTTCCTCGTCCAGGATCAGCAGGCTCCGGCCGACCAGCGCGCCCGAGACTCCCGGCGCGTCGAGGAGGATCTCCACCAGCCTCGTCGCTTGCCGGTCGTGGATCGTGACACGCCTGCCGTGCCCGATCGCCGTGGTCCTGCCGTCCGCGGCCAGCCACGGCATCGCCAGCCGGCTGCCGGAGCGCTCCCCGGGGCGATCCATCGGGACCGACCAGCCCGGGGAGGTCAGCCAGCACTGCGCGAGCGCGAGGACCACCAGGATCGGCATTGGATGCGACGTCGTTGAAGTCCCGCGTGAAGTCCCCAGGAATGCCCCCCTGATGTGAGATCGTTCCCTTCTTACGTCGAATGGGACGATAGGACAAAGAAAAAGGGCCGGCCCGGGGGGGTGGGCCGGCCCTGTCGGAGTGGGAGGAACTGAGGCGCCTAAATGTGCCTGAGGATCCTGACGTTCACCTTGTAGCAGGGGGGACTCGGCGTCCTCGCAACCGGTGTCTTACCCCCGTCAATGGGCGGGGTCTCCGGCTGCGGGGGCTCGGGCTCCGGCATTGGCACGTTCATCGGGGCGCTGAACGGTGACGATCGACGCTCCAACTGTTCCTGCCGCAGGCTTCCGACTTTCTGCCTTTCCACGTTTCCCATGCTCCCGAGGTGTCCCATGATCCTTCCTCCTTTTTCCGGCCTTGCTCTTCCGGCGTCGCTACCCAACTTCCAACCCTGGATAAAGCAACGCCCGTGCCAATGCCTCTGGCTGGGGCATGGCTGAAATAGGCCGGTTTGAGAGGTGTTTCGGGCTACTGGTTGCGGGGGAGTGCCTGCCGGGGGGAAAGGTTTTCCCTGTGGGGAGAACGTTCAGCACCCTGCTATCGCTTGAGGGTCTTGTCGCGGCGCGCGTGCGCCAGCTGTCTGAGGTCGGTCACGCGGTCGAACTCGTCGACGATCTCCTCGCCGAGGATCTCTTCGATGAGGTCTTCCAGCGTCACCACGCCGGCAAATTCGCCATGCTCGTCGAGGACCACGAGGAGGTGCTGCCGCGTCTCGAGGAAGCGCTCGAGCAGCCCGTTGAGCCGGTGGATCTCCAGGATGAAGTCCACTGGGCGCATGATGTCGCCGAGCGTCGTGGTGAAGCGGTCTTCGGCGATCGCCAGGAGCACGTCGCGCCGGTTGGCGAGGCCCACGATGTCCTCGGGGGACTTGTCGTAGACGGGGACGCGGCTGTGCTGCCACGAGCCCGCCTGCACCTCGCGCATCGTGAGATGCGCGGAGGCCGTGAAGCAGACCGTGCGCGGCGTCATGATCCCCGAGACCTGCTTGGTCTGCAGCGAGAGGATGTTGCGGATCGTCTGCGCGGCATCGGGGTCGAGCGTGCCTGCCCGCTCGCTCATCCGCACCATGGCCAGCAGCTCCTGATCCGTCAGGACGTGCTCCTGGCCTCGTCCGGGGACGACCCTGGTGGCGAGCCGGCAGAGCCAGATCATCGGCGTCATGATCCAGACGACGAGCTGGAGGGGGTAGGCGACCCAGGAGGCCAGAGCCTTGGCGTGGACGACGCCGATGGTCTTCGGGATGACCTCGGCGAAGATCAGGATCGAGAGGGTGAACGCCACCGAGAAGGGGAGCACCGCCGCGGCGCCGAAGAGCTGCGCCGTGGTCGCTCCGCCGATGACTCCCCCGGCGGTGTTGGCGATCGTGTTGAGCGACAGGATCCCGGCGATGGGCCGATCGATATTGCGGCGCAGGCGCTGCAGCACCAGCCCGGAGCGGCGCCGCGACTGCACGAGCGTCTCGATGTGCGTCGCCGGGACCGATAAGAGCACGGCCTCGATGAGCGAGGTGAATGCCGAGAGGATCACGGCGAACAGCATGGAGGCGAAGAACTGACTCATCGCGTCCCTCCCGGCTCGATCAGCCGCGCGAAGCTCTCCACCACGAGAGCCGCGGCGCGCGGCGAGAACGTCCCGTGGGGGCCGACGTGCTTCTGGCTGACCTCCAGCTCGATCCCCGCGTACGCCGCGTCGGGGAAGCGCTGCCGGAGATGGACCATGAATCCGTCGGCGGTCCCGCGGTACGGATGGTTGCGGCGCACGATCCGTCGCGGCGCGAGGGCCTTCATGATCCCCATCCATCGCCGGCTGAGCGCGGCTTCGGTCCGCCGGGACGGATCGTAGAGCAAGCCGACGTCCGTGCCTCTGACCTCTCCTCGCAGGATCGGCGTGAAGCTGTGGATCGACAGATGGAGGACCCTGTGCCCCCGGGCGACGTGGCGCGTGATCTCGGCCTCGACGCTCCCCCGGTACGGCGCGTAGTGACGCGCGAGGATACGCTCCCTCTCGGGGGCGGGAAGCGCGCGCGTGAACCGCGAGAAGAGCTGCCGGTGGTGCGGCGATCGGTTCAGATCCACCAGCAACCGGCTCACCGAGGCGACGTGCAGGCCGGCGCGGAAGCGCCGGGCGATGACGCGCGCCAGCGGGGCCGCCCCCCGATCGATGCCGCGGTGGGTCGCCAGGAGCCCGGAACGACGCGCGAAGAGCGGGCGCCACCTGACAGGAATACGGTTTCCCCCATGTTCGCAGGTCACGACGAGGCGCGCGATGGTCCGCTCAGGTGCCACGGTACATCCGTCCGCCGGCGAGGCAGGCGACCAGATCGGCGTAGACGGCCCGCAGGCGCGCGTGATCGGGAGCTTCTCCCAGCGCCGCGGTGATGCGCGTCGACAGCGTCCCTTCGCGCAGGATCACCTCCAGCGGCTCCCGGTGCTCCTGCATGTCGGCGCGGGGGATCAGCGACGCGCAGAGGTGGCCCCACAGCTCGCCGGCGCGGCACGACGTCCCGGGGTAGCCGAGCGCCGCGAGATAGCCGGCGTCACGGATGAGCGCCGCCTCGCCGTCGCGCACCGTGCTCTCCATGATGTCGGCGAGACGCTCCACCGACCACGACGCCTGCTCCTCGCGGGAGCTGAGCTTCCCGTCGACGAGCGCCCTCACGAGCGCCATCACGGCGGCGGCGATCGCCAGATCGGCCTCGGGGCACTCCTGCGTATCCAGCAGACGGATCTCGATCGAGCCGCGGTCGAAGCGCGCAATGCAGCCGCGGCTGTTCACCCACTCGTGCTGCAGGATCCCCTCCGGATCCTGGGGCGCGAGGTCGGCATAGATGCGCTGCAGGATCTGCGACTCGTATTCGGCCTGGGTGAAGATCGGCTCCGGGATCACGTTCCCCGAGACGAAGGGCACCGGCGCGGCGTTGCGGCGATAGACGGCGACCCTGGTGTCGCGCACGCCGGTGAGACGCCCCTCCACCACGGGCGAGCTCGCGGCCAGCGCGGGGAGGATCGGCAGCGCCAGGCGGATCGCCGCGTGCAGCCTTCCGAACTCCTCGTCGCTGCCGAACGAGAGGTTGAGCTGGCAGGCCTGCAGATTCGACCAGCCATGCCCGCGGCAGTCGAAGATCCGATCGAAGGCCTCGTAGATCTCGTTGTGCCCGTGCGGCCACACCATGAACTCCGAGGGCTCCATCCAGGGGTGCATCGCCGAGGGCATCAACGTCGCCCCCATGCCCGCCAGAAGCTCGTTGATGCGGGTCACCTCCGCGCGGAACAGCTTGGCCGTCCCGGAGATGGAGGCGACGGGGCCGTTGGTCTTCAGCTCGATCAAGTGCAGGGGGAGCTCGTTGCTCCACGCGATCGGTCCTGATTCGATGTCCGTGGCGTACGTGCCCGACGCGGCGCGCATCAGCTCGTCGGCGACCCCTTTCACGGAGAGGGTGCGCTCGTCGACGATCATGAACTCAATCTCGATTCCGATGGCCTTCAGGAGCCCGTAGGGCCAGCGCGCGGGAGACGGGGTCGGCGTCGTCATGGGGCGTTGCGCGCCAGACCCCGCGCGTCCAGCCGGGAGCGGAAACAACGCATGACGGCGAGGTAGAGCTCGTTGCCCAGGACGCCGTCTTCGCACCCCGACTCCATGGTCGGATTGTCGTTGATCTCCATGACGAGGAAGCGGTGGCCGACCTCCTTGATATCGATCCCGTAGAGCCCGTCGCCGATGACGTGCGCGGCGCGCTCGGCGAGACGGCGGGCGCGCTCCGGGACGTGGGCCATCTCGACCGCCTCGACGCTCCCGTACTCCGGCCTGCCGTGCTTGCCGGAGCCGATGATCTGCCAGTGCCCCTTCGCCATGTGATACCGGCACGCGTAGAGCGCTCTGCCGTCCAGCACTCCGATACGCCAGTCGAAGGACGAGGGGACGAACTCCTGCGCGATGATGAGGTCGGACTCCTGGAAGAAGGCGGTCAGATGCGCCTCCAGCGCCTCCCGCGAGGCGGCCTTGACCACCCCGCGCGAGAAGGAGCTGTCGGGGCGCTTGAGGACGCAGGGGAGGCCGACCGCGGTGGCGACCTGATCCACGTTGCCGGCGTGAACCACCATCGTGCGCGGGCAGGCGATCTCGTGGCGCGTGAACAGCTCCGCCTGGTAGACCTTGTTCGTGCAGCGCAGGATATCGTCGGGATGGTCGATGACCACGAGGCCGGCCGCCACGGCGCGCCGCGCCAGCCGGTAGGTGTGATGGTTCACCAGCGTGGTCTCGCGGATGAAGAGGGCGTCGAACTCGGCGACGCGCGCCGCATCCTCCGCCGTGATCGAGGAGGCCGCGATGCCGACCTTCCTCGCCGCCGCGACGAACCGCCGCAGCGCGTGCCCGTCCGACGGGGGGAAAGGCTCCTCGGGATTCACCAGGATGGCCAGGTCGTAGCGCGCCTCCCTGAGGCGGCGCCGCGGCCGTGCCTTCATGGAGAAATAGGTGCGGGCCCGCTTCATGATGAAGGGGCGGTGCGTCTCGGGGATCTCGCTGGTGGCGATGGCGCGGATGTTCTGGAGACGCCAGCTCCCGTTGTTCTCGAACCGCGCGCGCAGGAACGGCGCGGGGAACATGTTGAACAACGCCTGGGCGAGGCGATCGTAGCGCGTCGCCACGTTGCGGCCGAAGTAGATGCTCAGAAGGAACTCCTCGGATTTGATGTTAGCGAGGCTCCGCTGCGTCAGCTTGTGGAGATCCTCCGAGGCGATCCGGATGAGCGGGCTGATCCGCAGATCCTGCAGCGTGGCGACCGAGGGGAGCGGCCGGTGCCCGCGGGCCGCCGCGAGGAGCGAGACGTAGTACCCGGTCGTCTGGTAGCGGTAGTTGCGGCACATGTTGTACACGGCCGCGCGGCGCAGGGAGGAGAACGACGGGTCGGTCAGGTAGTCCCTGGCCGCGACGACCTGCGCGTCGGGGACGTGGAGCGGCCAGCGCTTGACGTTCTCGACCACCATCAGTGTGCTCACGAGCGGCGGCCCTTCGTCACCTTCCTGCGTCCTTTCGAGGGGCTGAGGATGAGGAGGTTGGCGTCCCAGGTGACGTCTCCCAGAAGGATCGCCGCGATGACGCGGCTGCTGGGGAGCGAGTAGTAGCGCGATCGGAACCCCGGGTTGTCCTGAAGGGGGTCGGCGATCAGGATCGCCCCCTTGCGCTTGTCGTGCCCGTACAGCACGACGAAGTGCCCCGTGGGGACGCCGCCCACGTCGTCGTAGGAGAGGTGATCGTCACCCACCTCGCGGGAGCAGCCATAGAGATACGTCGCCGAGAGCCCCGTCAGGACGGGGAGCCCGTCCTCCAGATATCCGACGATGAGATCCTCGGTGAGATCCTCGTAGCGCAAGTCGCCGCCCAGCTCGAGGAACTCCACGTAGTGCCGCGTCGCCGACTTGATGCGCCGGCCCTTCTTGATCTTCGCCTGGGCCCGGAGCCGATCGACGATGTCGACCTCGCCGTCGAACCACGTCGGGTCGAACAGCCTGAGGTTGTAGGTGTAGATGATGGCGTCATAGCCGCTCTTGAGCGCGTGGCAGGCGAGCTGCACGGCGAGGTGCCCGCCGGTCGCCAGGGGCGAGATCTCGGCGATGAGGCTGGCCAGGTGGACGCGATCGCCGTGGAAGCGGTAGACGGCCTGCAGGCACGTCGGCCCGCAGGTCGAGTCGTCCGGCTGCGGGAGGATCGCCAGCTCCAGACGGCGCGTCATCTGTCGCTTCGCGTCATTGGGGTCAGACAATTCGGGGGTTGGGGGTCATTGCCAGGGGGGCGAATGTATCACGATTCCTAGCCGGCGGCATCATGGCTTTCCCTCCGGCTACGCGACCTCGCGGCGCGGCAGGGCGTCGCGCAGCGCGCCCGCGGTGGCGCGGGCCACGGAGGTGCAGAGATTGATCTCGCGGCGGCCGAAACGCTCCTGCCCCTCGGCGCCGCGAAGACAGAGCAGTCCCATCAGCTCGCGGCCCCACGTGATCGGGATCACCATGATCATGTGGAAGTCGAGCGCTTCGAGGCGCTCGCGCACGGAGCGTGTCAGCGGATCGGAGAGGGTGTCCTGGATCAGGATCGGATCCCGCGTCTCAATCGCGCGGCGCATCTCCGGGTACTCCGCCAGGTCCACTTCGATCAGCGGCAGCCCGGGGTCCTCGTGGGATGCGAGCACCCAGCAGCGTGAGGCCTTCTCGTCGATGCACACCAGCGAGCAGCGCACGGAGGGGACGATGGCCGCGAGCCGGCTGACGATGGCGAACGCGGCGGCGCGCAGATCGGGGGCCGCATGGATCTCGTCGAGGAGCCTCTGGATGGTCAGCATGGCATCGGCATCCTGATCCGCGGCGGCGCGCGACCCGCGCGCGCGGCGCGCGCGCACGCGGGACGCGAGCGCGTGGTAGTAGGTCCCCACGCAGGCGAGAAGGAGCAGCTCCATCCAGAAGTCTCCCGGAAGGCTCCCGGTGCCGTTCGTCGCCATCCAGGCATGCAGCGCCGAGCCGGCCGCCGCCGCGCATGCGGCGTGCAGCGCGTCGGCCGTGATGGTCACGACGATGATCATCAGCAGGCACGAAGGGAGGAGCGGTCCGCGCGATAGCCCCGCCATGTGGATGCCCAGCGCCAGCAGCGCGAGGTCGGCCAGCCCGATCGCAAGTTGAAAGCGCGGCGCGCGCGCGACGCGCTCGGGGACGAGCGCGATGAGCAGGCTCGAGACGGCCAGGATGGCCAGAAGGATCGAAGCCACGGCCTCGAGAGGTCCCGGCCGCATGTCCAGCACGAGCGCGCCCAGCGCCGCCGCGTTCAGGCCGCGCAGCAGCACGAGGAGCCGGCGCCTGCCGCGCGACGTACGGATGCGCCGTCGCGCGAAGGCCGGTTCCCCGGCACCGCCGATGTCCCGCATGGGCCGGAAATATAGGGTCCCCCCGGGCATAGGCAAGACGGCCCGTCGCGCGCCTTGTGATAGCCTTTTCCCCCCGGAATCAACACAGAACAGGTCATAGGACCGTGCCCGGTCCCAGGAGGCTCGCATGCTGTGCCGCTCGATCCACGCGCCGCTCGTCGCCCTCACGCTGCTCGCCGCGCCCGGCGCCGCCGCCGATTCGGTCCTCATCGTCCTGAACAAGGCGGACGCGACGGCGTCGTTGCTCGAGCCGGGCACGGGGAAGACACTGGCAACCCTCCCCACGGGCAAAGGGCCCCACGAGATCGATGTCGCTCCCGACGGTGTGCTGGCGGTGGTGACCGACTATGGCGTCGCCGATGCGCCGGGGAAGACCCTCACCGTCATCGACGTCCCCGGCCGGCGCGTCGTCAGGACCATCGATTTGGGAGAGTACCGCCGCCCCCACGGCGTCGCCTGGCTGCGCGACGGCCGGCACGCGCTGGTGACGGCCGAGGAGAACAAGGCCTTGCTGAAGGTGGACGTCGGGGCCGGCAAGGTCGTGACTTCGGTTGCGACCGGGCAGGAGATCTCTCACATGGTGGTGGCGACACCCGATGGCGCGCGCGCCTTCGTCGCCAACATCCGCTCGGGGACGGTGAGCGTCATCGACCTGGAAAAAGGAGAGCTGATCCGCAGCATCCCGACCGGCGCGGGGGCCGAAGGGATCGCGATGACGCCCGACGGAAAGAACGTCTGGATCACCAACCGCGAGGCCGATACGGTGACCATTCTGGACAGCCGCAGCCTCGCGGTGGTCGGGGAGATCAAGTCGGCGTCGTTCCCGATCAGGGTGAAGATCACCCCCGACGGACGCCACGCGCTCGTGTCCAACGCGAAGTCGGGGGAAGTGGCGGTGTTCGATGCCGTCACGCGGCAGGAGCTGCGCCGCATCCCCATGAAGCTCGAAGCGACCCAGACCGAGGGGCGCCTGTTCGGCGCGGGCTTCGGTGACAGCCCCGTTCCCATCGGGATCCTGATCCGGCCGGACGGCAAGGTCGCGTGGGTCGCCAACGCCAATGCAGACCGGATCATCGTGCTGGATCTCGAGGCGTGGAAGGTCGCCGGCACCGTCACCGCGGGGCGCGAGCCTGACGGACTCGGCTGGTCGGGGGGTGGCTCCCCATGACCCGTCGGGTGGCCGCTGCTTGCGCGCTGCTCGCAGGGATGACGGGGGTGACGGCGCTCTCGGCGAACCCCCCCGCGTCGTCCGCGGCGCCCCCTCTGCCCGCGGCCCGGTATCGTGACATCGCCGCGAACGTGTCGCGCGAGCGCGTGGAGGGGACGGTCCGCACGCTCGCGACCTTCAGGACGCGCCACACCGCCTCCACCGACCTCGTCGCGGGGGAAGGGATCGCCGCGGCCGGGCGGTGGATCAAAGAGGAGATGCTGGGAGGCGCCGGCAGCGGAGGGGCCGTTGTCACGTTCGATGAGTACCTGGCGGAGGGGGCGCGTCTCGCGAAGCCGACGCCGGCGCGCAACGTCATGATGCTGATCCCCGCGGCGTCCTCCTGGGGAGCGAAGCGCTATGTCATCGTCTCCGGGCACTACGACTCGCGCGCCAGCGATCCGGTGGATTTCCGATCCGACGCCCCAGGAGCCAACGACGACGGCTCCGGGACCGCCGTCGTCATCGAGATGGCGCGCATCCTCGGACGCCAGCGGTTCGACGCCAACGTCATCCTCGTCGCCGTCTCGGGGGAGGAGCAGGGGCTCCTCGGAGCGCGGCACCTGGCGCGGCGCGCGGCGGAGCAGGCGTGGGAGGTCCGCGCGATGATCACCAACGACATCGTCGGAAACTCGCTGGGACAGAACGGCGTGCGCGACGCCGGGCGGCTGCGCGTCTTCTCCGAAGGGGTGCCATCGACGGTGGACGAGGCGAAGGCGCGCCTGCGGGTGGCGATCGGCGGGGAGAACGATTCGACCTCGCGGCAGCTCTCGCGGCACGTGGCGGAGATCATGGCCGCGGTCTTCGACGATTTCGCGGCGATGCAGGTGTACAGGCGCGACAGGATGGGGCGGGGGGGCGATCATATTCCGTTCCTCGAGGAGGGGTTCCCCGCGGTGAGGTTCACCGAGGTGAACGAGCACTTCCACCACCAGCACCAGGATGTCCGCATCGAGAAGGGGATCCCCTACGGCGATCTCCCCGAGTCCGTGGATTTCGCCTACCTGACCCATGTGACGCGCGCCAACACCGCGGTGGTCGCGTCGCTCGCCGACGCCCCCGCCGAGCCGCGCAACGTCCTGATCTCCCGCGGCGTCGAGCCCGACACGACGCTGGCCTGGGACCCCGTCCCCGACGAGGACGTCGCGGGCTACGAGGTGCTGCGTCGCGACACGACGGCCCCGGACTGGCAGGAGGCCGTGTTCGTCGCGGCCCCGGCGACACGCATGACGCTTGCCGGGGTCACCGTCGACAACGCGTTCTTCGCCGTGCGCGCCGTGGATCGCGACGGGCATCGCAGCATCGCCGTCTTCCCCACAGGGCAGCTCCGATGATGGAGCCAGACCGCGGCGCGCGATGAGCCAGACGCGGATCGTCGAAGGGCGCGTTCTCTGCCTGTTCGCCTTCGACGTGGCCAGCGCCATCGACCTGGCTTCGATCCCGTCGGATCTGCGGCCGGAGCGCGCCCGGATCGCCCCTCGACGCCCGGCGCCCGAGTACGTCGGATACGCTAACCCTCCCGTCGAGATCTCCCTCGGCGAGCAGATGGTGTCCGTTGGCGGTCGTTCGGCAGCCGTCAGCGTGACCGCGAGGCTCTTCGACTTCGGAGCGGTGAGCATCTCCTGGACGCTCCCCATGCCGGACACTCTGGGCGATCTCCCCGGAGTGGCGCAGGCTCTCGCCGCCGAGACGGAGTTGGGGCGGCTGGCCCGCAGACTCCTCGAGGGGCTCGTGGAGCGCATCGCGCCGTGTCTCGAGCGTCCGGGGCTGAACGATCTGGTGGAGGACTTCTTCGTCTTCCAGATCGCGGCCCTGGATCCTCCCCGGGATGCCGAGACTCTGCTCCGGGAGAACGCGCCGCTTCTGGCGGCCGCGCTCACGATGGATGCCGGCCCGCTGGCACGGCGTCAGATCGAGGAGCTGGTCGGCGAGGCGATCTCGTACTATGGATCGGACCTGGTCCTGCTCGACTGGAACGCCGCCCTGATCTTCGATCGCGAGTGGCAGGACACGGTGGCGGTGCTCGAGGAGCTGAACGTGAGGCTGGTGGAGCTGCGGTTCCTCGACCTGCGGCTCGACCGGGCGCTGGGGAAGTTCTCCGTCGAAGTCTACCGGCCACCGTTCGGATCGCTGCGCGCGCCGCACCGGACCGCCATCCGGGCGCTCTCGGAGCTGACGGTGGAGACCTTGCGCCTGAGCGAGCAGGTGCAGAACGCGCTGAAGCTGATCCCTGATGTCTATCTCGCGCGCGTCCACCGCCGGGGCGCGGCGCGTCTGGGACTCCCCGCCTGGGAGGCGATGGTGCGCGCCAAGCTGGAGGCGGTGCGCCAGCTCATCACCGTCCTGTCGGAGCGCGCCTCGGTCCGACGCGCCGAGGCGATGGAGCTGGCCATCATCCTGCTCATCGCGCTGGAGATCGCGCTGGCGCTGTTCGGGTGGATGGGGGGGTGACGCGTTGACTTCCGAGCGCATCGCAAAGCGGCTCCTGCTGCTGATGACGACCAGGACCTACAGGGCCACGGCGTTCCTGGAGGCGGCGGGTCGTCTGGGAGTGCCGGTGACCGTCGGCTCGGACGTGCCGCAGATCCTCGAGGCCGCCAATCCTGCGGGGCACTTGACGCTGCGGTTCGACGATCGGGAGCGCGCCGTCGCGTCGATTGCGGCCTTCGCGCATCCCTTCTCCGCGATCGTGGCGACCGACGACGACGGTCTGCTGCTCGCGGCGGAGGCGGCCGCGGCGCTCGGGCTGCCGCACAACCCTGTTACCGCGGTGGCGAGGGCGCGGGACAAGAGCGCGACGCGGCAGGCCTTGAAGAACGCCGGCCTGCGCACACCGCGCTTCGTCCGCCTCCCCGTCGATGGCGACCCCGAGGCCCTGGCGCGCGACGTCTTCTACCCGTGCGTCGTGAAGCCGCTGGCGCTCTCCGCGAGCCGCGGTGTCATCCGCGCGAACGACGAGGCGGAATTCGCGCAGGCCTTCAGGCGCGTGAAGAGGATCCTCGCGGCGACCGATCGTTCGCATGCGCCGCCCGAGGCGCTGCGATGGATCCTCGTGGAGGAATACGTGGATGGCCGGGAGGTCGCGCTCGAAGGGCTCCTGGACGGCGGGATGCTGAGGGTCCTTGCGCTGTACGACAAGCCCGATCCTCTCGCGGGCCCGTACTTCGAGGAATCGATCTACGTCACCCCCTCGCGTGCCGACGCTGGTGTGAAAAAGTCGATCGAGGACGCAGCGCGCCGGGGGGCTGCCGCCCTGGGTCTGACGCGCGGGCCGGTGCACATCGAGCTGCGCTTCGACGAGCGGGGGCCCTGGATCCTCGAGATGGCCCCGCGCACGATCGGCGGCCTGTGCGCGCGGACGCTGAGGTTCGGAGCGGGGGAGGCTCTGGAGGACGTCGTCCTGCGCCACGCGCTGGGGCTTCCGGTCGCCTCGTACGAACGGGAGCAGGCTGCCTCGGGCGTCATGATGATCCCCATCCCGCGAGGAGGGATCCTTCGGGGGGTCCGCGGGGCGCGGGAGGCTCGCGCCGTCGCGTGGATCGAGGATCTGATGATCACTGTCCCGACGGGAGAGCGCGTCGTCCCCCTCCCCGAGGGAGACAGGTACCTCGGCTTCATCTTCGCCCGGGCGGAGACCCCCGCGATCGTCGAGACGGCGCTGCGCGAGGCGCACGCGCGCCTCGATTTCGCGATCGAACAGGTGGACACCCCGGGGGAAGGGGGGTAAGATTCAAACATGTCCGACCAGATGCTGACCGTTTCCGACGCCGCCCGCGAGAAGATTCTCGCCCTGCTTGAGGCAGAGGATCAGAAAGACCTCGCCCTGAGGATCGAAATTACCGGGCGCGGTTCGGGAGGATTTCGCTACGACTTGCAGTTCGTGGGGGAGTCTGAGAAAGAGGAAGGGGACGCCGTGTTGGACGGCGGCGGGTTCAAGGTGCTCGTGGACGGCAAGTCGCAGCCCGACCTGAAGGGGGCGCGGGTCGAATGGATCGAGACGGCGCTGCAGAGCGGCTTCAAGATCGAGAACCCCAACCCGATCTGGGGCGACCCCACGGCGCTGGCGGTGCAGGATGTCATCGACCAGAAGATCAACCCCGGAGTCGCGGGTCACGGCGGCTACGTGACGCTGCTGGACGTCAAGGGAGAGACCGCCTACGTCTCGCTCGGCGGTGGCTGTCAGGGATGCGGCATGGCGAGCGTGACGCTCAAGCAGGGGATCGAAGTCATGATCAAGGAAGCGGTCCCCTCCATCCACGAGGTCGTGGACACCACCGACCACGCGGGGGGCACCAATCCCTTCTATCAGCCCTCCAAGGGGGGAGGCGGCGGGGAGGAGTCCCCCCTCGTCTAACGGCAGGGCGTCTGTCGAACCACCGGGTCCACTCCCCTTGAACGCCTTGAACGCAGTCCTCATCTCCACATACGACCTCGGGCGGCAGCCCTTCGGTCTCGCATCGCCGGCGGCCTGGTTGAGAGCGGCCGGGGTCGACGTGCGCTGTCTCGATCTGGCCATCCAGCGGATCGACGAGGACGCGATCCGAAGGGCGGATCTCGTCGCCTTTCATCTGCCGATGCACACGGCCACGCGGATCGCCATGCGCATGGTGGCGCGCGTGCGGGCCATCAACCCGGACGCCGTCCTCTGCTTCTACGGTCTCTACGCCGCGATGAACGAGACGCTCCTGCGCCGGCTCGGCGCCGCGGCGGTTCTCTCCGGCGAATTCGAGGAAGCGCTCGTCGCCCTCGCGCTGCGCGTCGCCCAGGGCGCGGTGCCGGCGACGCAGGATGCGCCGGCGATCTCCACCAGCCGGCTCGATTTTCTGGTCCCCGACCGCGGCGATCTCCCCCCCCTCTCCCGCTACGCGCGGGTGGTGATGCCCGACGGCGGCGAGCGTGTGACGGGATACACGGAGGCGAGCCGGGGGTGCAAGCACCTCTGCCGGCACTGTCCCATCGTGCCGGTCTACGACGGCCTGTTCCGGATCGTCGTGCCCGATGTCGTGCTGGAGGACGTGAACAGGCAGGTCGCGGCGGGGGCGGAGCACATCACCTTCGGCGATCCTGATTTCCTGAACGCGCCGCGCCATACCCTGGAGATCGTCACCCGGCTCCATGCATTGCATCCCGACCTGACCTGGGACGCGACCATCAAGGTCGAGCATCTCCTGCGCCACGCGCAGGATCTGCCGCGCTTCGCTCAGCTTGGCTGTC
>Ga0137428_1000259_pt1 | contig 23539 bp, 23 predicted proteins | sample EasRivERMZT718_2_FD_102305 | JGI IMG/M metagenome (GOLD analysis project Ga0137428, IMG submission 102305) | Soil microbial communities from meander-bound floodplain in the East River, Colorado, USA - East River MetaG ERMZT718_2 | ecosystem: Environmental > Terrestrial > Soil > Floodplain ...
ACGGCAGCGTATTGGGAGTCTTCGGAATCTACGGGCGAGAACCTCGCAGCCCAACTCCGCAGCATCAACACACCATTAAACAGATAACGCACCTGGCGTCCATCGCCATCGAACGGAAGCAAGCGGCCGAATCGCTGCACGCTTCGGGCCTTTTGGCACGTGGCCAACTGGACGCGCTCACTCACACGCTCGACGCACTTGCTCAGGAATCCGACCCGGACAGGTTGCTGGAACATGTGCTGCGCACGATCATCGAGAAATCAGATGCGCACAGTGCCAGCGTGTGGGATCGAGAAACGGACGGTGACTGGCTGGAACTCTTCGCCATGATCGAGGATGGCCGCTTTCAATCTCGTAGTGGCGCTATCCATCCGGCGGCAAGGCTCGCAATGCTGGCACAGGACCATCCGGTGTGGAGGGAAATTCTGCACACAGGTCTTCACGCCGTCATCGAAGACATTGATCAGCCTATTGTCCGGATGGGTGTCGGATTCGCCCCCAATGCAACCTGGCACAACATCCTGGACGAGGCTGATTTGGCTCCCACAATGATGGGTTTCAAATCGCATCTGCGGGAGATGGGCGTCCACACGATTCTGTTTGTGCCGATGCTCGTCGCCGGACGTGTTTCCGGATTCATCGGCATCCGTTTCACTCAGAAGCGTGGTTTCCGACAGGAGGAGATCGAATTGACCCGTGCTCTCGCCCATCAGGCGACCCTGGCAATCCAGTTGACCCGTCTTTCCGGCCAAAGCCGGCAGTCTGCCGTGATGGCCGAGCGCAATCGGATGGCTCGCGACATTCACGACACGCTTGCGCAAGGATTCACCGGCGTGATCGTTCAACTGGAAGCAGTTGGGGAGGCCATGTCCAAGGATCAAGCGGTGAAAGCCTCCGGCCATCTTAATCGAGCCGGGGACCTCGCCCGCGAGAGCCTGCGCGAAGCGCGGCGCTCGGTGCAGGCGCTCCGTCCACAAGCGCTGGAGGAAAAACAGTTGAGCGAGGCGCTGAAGGATTTGATCGAGAAAATGACCCGAGGCACGACCGTGCACGCGAAATTCGTTTTGCAAGGCAAACGACGGAAACTGCCGCCGGAATGGGAAACGAATCTTCTTCGCATCGGGCAGGAGGTATTGACCAATGTCCTCCGTCACGCGCGGGCCAGCGAGTTCGAGGTGCTGCTCGTGTTCGACAGCAGCGAAATTCGCCTGGAGCTGCGTGACAATGGGTGCGGTTTCGATCCCCAGCGGAAGCACGAGGGCTTCGGCTTGCGGGGTATGAGAGAAAGGGCCGAAGGGATGGGAGGTCGATTAACAATCCAGAGCGCGGCAGGACAGGGCACGGCGATTTCGATTGTCCTTCCCATCGCGAATGCTGCCGAACTGGAAGAGCTATGAAACGCTCATCCAAGCCTCGAAACCCGCCTTCGCGGTCCGACGATGAGGGAAAAAGCTCACTCGCTGACAAAATTCGAATATTCATCGCAGATGATCACACAACGGTTCTGGCAGGGCTGGCTTCGATTATTGGAATGCAGCCGGACATGCTCGTTGTCGCCGAAGCGGTGAATGGTCGTGAAGCCGTTGACCTTTGGCAGAAACATCGCCCTGATGTGGCGCTTCTCGATCTGCGCATGCCCAAGCTGGACGGTGTTGGCGTAATAGATGAAATCCGCAAGGAGGATACCTCGGCCCGGATCATCATACTTACTACGTATGATACCGACAATGAGATCTACCGGGCGATCAAGGCGGGAGCGAAAGGCTATCTGCTAAAAGACGCTCGACGCGAAGAATTGTTGGATTGTATCCGGAAGGTGAACCGTGGCGACACTTGCATACCGCAGGCGCTGGTGGAAAAGCTTGCAGCCGGCATGAGCAGCGAAGCCCTGACCGGCCGGGAACTGGGAGTGTTGACGTTGCTGGCGCGCGGCAAAAGCAACAAGGAAATTGGCGCGAATCTCTTCATTAGCGAGACCACGGTGAAAGGGCATTTGCGCAACATTTTCACGAAGCTGAATGTTCTCAGCCGCACGGAAGCAATCACCGTCGCAAGCCGCCGAGGGCTGGTCCAGTTTTAGCGGTCTTCCGATCGTTTTGCCTCAAGCAAGAGGACTCGCCGTTTGTCAGATGCGGTTCTTCTCCACGAGTCTTCGATAGTGCTCTCCGAGTGCGGTCAACCTGCATGCCTTGCTCTCCATCGCAGCATTCCACATATGTGGGGCATCGACGGGAACCAGCAAATTAAGTCGATTGTATCTTTGCAGCACCGCGAATGTTCGAGTGTTCTCTGGATTCGGTTGCGGCATCCCCGGGTCCCTTCCCTTCATCTCAGGCTCATAGGATGGATCGAGAGGGAACTCAAAGCCCGGCGACGGAAAAAACTCAGTTAGCCGCCGCAAATCCGAGGTCGAAATTGGAGGGGAAACCCGTCGCAAGGAGACAAACTGCTTTACGTTCGTCTTGAAGATTGGTCTCTGCTCCCAAGCGCCGAGCGACTGGTCGATGTGCGCATAGACGCTGCCCGGAGTGATGTCGCCTGTGAGATTCGCTGCACTTCCGTTAAGCGCATCCACAAAAAGGGTGGTAAACACGCCCCTGCCGTTCTCCTCCGTCGCATACTGCTCCTTTGTGGAAGCAGTCAGAACTGTCAAACCTTCCGACAAGGAAGCTAACTGCCCATGCGTTGGCGCCGATCCAGCAATGCCAGAATGACAACTGTCTAATACAATCACTTTGTTCTTTGCGGGTGATACGTTCGCAAAAGTTAGAATCTCAGACAAGGAGACGCCTTCGTCACCCCGCTTCGAATCGGTCGCAAGAAGATAGCCGCCGACCGACTCTATGTGCCCGTGGCCAGCGAAATACAGCAGCGCAATATCGGCATCAGTTGCGAAAAGTTTCTGAATGCTGTCCTTGAGATCGCCTCGATTCACACAATCGCTCGGCCCGGTGCCTGTGAGAAGCTTGCAGTCAAAATTGACGGAGCCGCCGTCATGCCGCTCCAAAACAGCCTTCACAGCGTGCGCATCATCAACGCAACCGAAAAGTGGGCTGCCGTGCTTGTAATAGTTGATGCCAACGATAAGCGCAATTCGCATTTGAACCTCCTTGGGCTTTTAGACACTGTCAATAAAATCGGAGATCGCCTTCCACGTCCACGCAACTGTGTTGACTCCGACCAGGTTTGTTCGGTCGTCTGTATATGCCCAGATGCCTCGGGTTTTCTTTTTTTCCTCCCGTGCGCATTCAAGCTCCCATTTCTGACCACTTGAAGTGAGAGAGTTCTTGCTCACAAGGGCTATAACACCGTCCGAGCGACGGATACGAGTCTGGACACGCTCCTTCCATTCCTTATCGTAGGCCTCTTTTACTGACATATCGATGTATTCAAAGGGCGAGTCTGTTTGTAGCGACTGCCCTTTGAGGAGGTTTCTTTGTGCTTCGTCCTCAATCGCGAAGGCGACGAAGATTGTTTTTTTGTCTGCCATAGTCTTCTCGTAATTTTGGATTATCGGTTGTTGGTTGCGAGGCTTACACCAACGGCGCGCAGTTGACGGTGATTTCGTCGCTGAATTGGCTGACTTCGATGTCGTCGACGACGAAGACGGCTTTGTATTCGCGTATCTCGGGTTTGTTGGCGACGAGCAACGGGCGGTTGTCCGCGTAGGTCGGCGAGGTGTCGCGGGCGAGGAATTTGAAGTCGGCGTCGCCGTCGCGGCGGCTGTAGATGTTGACGCCTTCGCTGTTGGCGAGATTGAAGTCTATTTCGACGACGCCGCGCCCGGAATTTAACAGGAGAGAACGGAGAGAACAGAGATTTTGATTTCCTTCTCTGTTCCCTCTGTTTGCTCCTGTTGAACCTTGAAGGCCCGCTCTCATGGCAGGCATTCTGTGCCGGGTGGCGGGGATGTCAACAGGGTTCGGCGATTGGGTCGGCGATTGTTTTCCGTTGAGCAACGAGCGCCGTACGGAGTATCACAGCAGTTGCGGGGGCCATTGCGGAATGGCATACTGAGCGCATGAGCACGAAGCTGATCGAGCAGCATCTAACCGATTTGCAGAGGCGGGTGGCCAGCCTCGAAGCTGCGGTAAAGCCCAGGCCTCGGGATGCCTGGAGGCAAATCATCGGAATTTCCAAGGGGCAGCGTCTCGACCGGGAAGCGGCCCGGTTGGGGGCCCAGTGGCGAGCGAAGGAGAACAAGCGGAAATAGCCGCATGTTCGTCGTTCTCGACACGAATCATTACGACGAACTGGCTAACGACTCCGTCTTTGGGCGAAACGCTCAGCGGCGGATTGAGAGTCACCAGGCTGATGTTTTCATTTCCGTCGTTTCCGTTCAGGAAAGCGTCCAGGGTTGGATGGCGCTCATCAACCGGAAGCGACCGGGACATGAGCAGGTCCATGCGTACGCGAGATTTCAGAATTGCATCGAGGCGCTTACCAAGCTCACCATTTTGCCGTTTAATGAATCGGCGGCGCGCTTGTTCGAGAATCTAAAGCGTCAGCGCCTGCGCTGCGGCACAATGGACTTGAAAATCGCCGCCATCTGCCTCGTCCACGACGGCCTGTTGCTAACGCGCAATCTATCTGACTTCGCCAAAATTCCGGGCTTGCGAGTGGAAAACTGGCTGGATTGAAAATCCACAACATCAATTGCGTTCCGATTTGAGCCGAGACTCATATCGTTGTTGAATTTGGAGTTTCCGCTCCGTCGTTCTCTGCTTCCCGAATTCGACCCCCTCCGAAAGGACTGTATCGGACCAGTCCTTGGGCGCTGCGAAAGTCGGACCATTTGGTCAATACCCCGTGTGCAAACGAGGTGTCATGCTCTTCTTGTGAATCGAAACCGCAGGAACAAAAGCTTATGAGCCTGAGTTCAACCGATAAGGGCCTGTTGACCCCGGACAATTGCGCAGTGATCTTCATCGATCACCAGCCGCAAATGTTCTTTGGCGTGGCGAACATTGACCGTCAAGACTTGCTCAACAATGTGCTGGTGCTGGCGAAGGCGGCGAAGATTTTTCGCGTTCCGGTAATTCTAACGGCGGTCGAATCCCAGGGGTTCACCGGCAATATTACCCCGCAACTTCTCGGCTTGTTCCCCGACCAGACGCCGATTGAGCGCTCCAGCTTAAACTCGTGGGAAAACAAGGAACTGGTCGCCGCCGTGAAGAGTACCGCACGGAACAACTTCCTCATCGCCGCACTTTGGAGCGAAACGAGTCTGGTGTTTCCGGCGCTCCAGATGTTGGAGGAAGGCTATGGCGTTTATGCCGTCGAGGACGCTTCGGGCGGCACGAGCAAGGCCGCGCACGACGCGGCGATTCGCCGCATTGAGCAGGCTGGCGCCGTATCGCTTACCGCATTGCAGGTGTTGCTTGAATTCCAACGCGATTGGGCACGCAAGGACCATTACGGAGAAGTGATGGCGGTGGTGAAGGAACATTGCGGGGCGTACGGCCAGGCGATCGAATATGCCGCCACGATGATTCAAAAAGCGCCGGCCAGTCGGAACCGACAAACATCAAATACTAAAACAATATGAGTACCAACATTGCACCAACAGACTTAACCCAACGCCCACCGCGCAGTTTTCATGTCCGCCTCGGCGGCTTTGTCATCCTGCCTCGCATGCTTGACAAAGGCCGGGCGACCCTCGTGAAGAAAAATGGCGAATACAAATACAATTCCGGCACGGACCAGCACCTTGTCAAGTTTCTCGGGTTCGATCCCGAAGCTCTTTTGAAAGAGCTTGGCGCCGGAAAGGGCGACGGGGAAATCCTCGGATGGGTTCAAGCCCATTCCAAGATCCCGCGAGCGCCGTGGGAGATCGAAGCCTGGTCCGCCTATATGGAAAGGCGGGGGCCCGACAGCGATGGTGAGACTCTCGCCGGGTTTGCCGAATACGTCGGGCAACACAGCAAGACTCGCGAAGACATCAAGACATGGTTCGACGCCATTGAACTCGATGACTACGCCAGCTTTGGCGGGAAAGCGTAAATCCCATGCCCACGGAAACAACGAGAACAAAAGACAAAAAAGGAACAAAGCACATGAACAATAACAATGGACAAAAACTGGCGGGCAAGGTCGCGGTAGTCACTGGCGGTTCGCGAGGAATTGGCGCAGCGATTACCAAGCGGCTGGCAGCCGACGGGGCAAGCGTGGCGTTTACTTACACCAAGGGTGCAGATGCGGCTGCTTCGGTCGTGAAGGAGATTGAACGCGGCGGCGGAAAGGCGATTGCGATTCAGGCGGATGCCGCCGATGCGGACGCAGTCAAGGCCGCGGTCGAAAAGGCCGTCGCGACTTTCGGCCGACTAGATGTCCTGGTGAATAGTGCCGGCACGGCCATTCCGAAACCGTTCGAGGAGACGACCCTGGAAGAGATGGATCGCGTGATCGACATCAACATCCGTGGGGTATTCGTCGCGACGCAGGCGGCGCTGAAACACATGCACGAAGGTGGTCGCATCATTTCGATCGGATCGGCCGTAGGTGAGCGTGTCGCGGCGCCCGGGCTTGTGCCCTACGCGGGCACGAAGGGAGCCGTAAAGATGTTCACTCAAGCGCTGGCCCGAGAAATCGGGAGCCGGGGCATCACGGTCAACAACGTGCAGCCGGGTCCGATCGACACGGAATTGAACCCCGCAACGGGCGATTGGGCGGTGCCGCAAAAGGCCGCCACCGCACTCAACCGCTATGGCCATGTTGACGACATCGCCGCGATGGTGGCATTCGTCGCCAGTCCGGATGCGTCCTATATCACCGGGTCGAACTTGACGGTCGATGGCGGCATGAACGCCTAAATTGCAGCTTTAATAGTCTCCAATTATTGAGGCAACAAACTGTGAAAGACTAAAATGAAGACTCAATGGAAAACTCCCACCATGGCCAACGTGGTGACGAAACACAGTATCTCTTCTGAGCTAGCACAGAAAATGGTTGATGAAGCGGTGGCGAAAGCCAGGGAACTTGGCGTCACCGAGAACGTGGCGATTCTCGATGACGGCGGTAATCTCAAGGCCTTTCGCCGGATGGATGGGGCTCCGATCCTTTGCATCGAGATGGCGCAGAATAAGGCATACACAGCTCTGTTCGGCGTCTCCACGCAGGATTTTTTCAACTTTATCCAGGGCGACCCGTCACTTTTGGCCGGCATCCCCACGCTCGCGCGTGTGGCGGCGTGGGGTGGTGGGTTTCCCATTAAGGTGAATGGAGAAGTTGTCGGGGCGATCGGGCTGAGCGGGGCGCCCACGGTGCAGAACGACGTCGATTGCGCGAGAGCGGCCCTGGCGCTCGTACGCGATTCGGTGCCCGCTGACTAATTTGTAGGCCGAGTCGGCGGATGACTAAGCCAAAAAATAAACTTCCAATGAAAAACAAAGTTATTCTCATCACCGGCGCGCTCACGGGTATTGGGCGCGCCACTGCTTTAGCCTTTGCGCGCGAGGCGCTCACGTAGTTGTCTGCGGGCGACACGATGACACTGGCAATGCGTTAGCCACTGAGTTGCGCGCGGTCGGAGTGGAGGCTGAATACATCCGCGCTGACGTGCGCCTCGAAGATGATGTGCGCAGTCTGGTTGACGGGACCGTTAAGCGGTTTGGCCGCCTGGACGTGGCCGTCAACGCTGCTGGTACCGAAGGCAAGCCTGGCCCGGTAATTGAGCAGTCCGCTGAGAGCTACGCAGCCGTTTTCGACACGAACGTCCTCGGCACGCTGCTGAGCATGAAGCATGAGCTTCGCGTGATGCTCCCTCACGGAAGCGGCAGCATCGTCAATGTGTCGTCTACCTACGGCCACACGGGTGCGGCCGGCGCCTCAATCTATGCGGCGAGCAAGCACGCCGTTGAAGGACTGACCAAGTCAGCGGCGCTTGAAGCGGCGGGGACTGGCGTACGCGTCAATGCCGTTGCCCCTGGCCCAATCGAAACGCCGATGCTGAATCGGTTCACCGGAACCGACGAAAGAAAAGCTGGCTTGGCCTCAACCGTGCCGCTCAAACGAGTAGGGAGACCCGAAGAGATCGCTCAGACCATCGCCTTTCTCGCCTCCGACAAGGCGTCGTTCATCACGGGCGCTTCCTATCTCGTCGACGGCGGAAAAACGGCCCAATAACTCTCGAACGCATGGCACATGCGTTCGGGAACGAAGGATGAGAAATGAATCAGACGATGGAAGAGAAGAATAAAACGCTTGTCCTTGAAGCTTTCGACACGCTGTTCAACAAGCGCGACTACACAGCGGCTGAGCGGTACTGGTCGCCCAAGTACATTCAGCATAGCGCCCACATCGAATCTGGTCGCGACGGCCTCTTTAGTCTCATCAAAAGCATTCCGCCCACGCTGAGGTATGAGCCGGGGGTAATCGTGGCTGAAGGTGATCTCGTGATAGTTCACGGTCGTTTCTCTGGCTTTGGCGCGCCTGTGAACTGGATCGCGGCAGACATCGTTCGCGTCAAAGATGGCGTGCTGGTCGAGCACTGGGATGTCATTCAAAGCGAAGCCACGCGGGAGCAGTCCAAAAGTGGAAAGCCGATGTTCGGCGACACATTTCCGGTGTATGCGTGAATCGCTCCCGGATACTTACCATCCTGTAAACGTTGCCGTGCTGGACGACTACCAGGGCGTGGCATTAAGCATTGCCGACTGGTCGAAAGTTAATGATCGAGCCAACATTACCGTCTTCCAGGACCATCTTGCAGCTTCCGCTTCGGCATCGGTTGGCCTTTTCACGTGAAATTCTCGTTTGTACTCATGTGGGCAACTTGAATCGGATTTGAGCCGGTCCGATTCCACGCAAAAGCAAAAACGAAAGGAAACACATGAGTCGGACCTACAAAGCAGTGCAGGCAACGAAACCTGGCACGTTGGAACTCGTCGAGAGACCAATCGTCGAGCCTGCCGCCGGGCAAGTCAGAATCCGTGTCGAGGTCTGTGGCGTTTGTCACACCGATGCTCTGACGGTTGAAGGTGGTTTTTCCGGACTCACTTACCCGCGCGTTCCTGGCCATGAAGTGATCGGAAAAATCGAAGCGCTCGGGCCAGGTGTGCGAGGCTGGAAAGAAGGACAGCGCGTGGGCGTCGGTTTTATGGGTGGTCATTGCGGGCATTGCGGAAGCTGCCGTCGTGGCGACTTCGTGAATTGCCAGAATCAACCCATCTCGGGCGTTCACAGCGATGGCGGTTATGCCGAAATGATAATCGCCCAAGCAAGTGGGCTGGCGGCTGTCCCTGACGATCTTCTGTCAACAGAAGCTGCGCCGCTCCTCTGCGCCGGATTGACCACATTCAACGGGTTGAGGAACTCAAAGGCACGGCCCGGCGAACTCGTCGCTATTCAGGGTGTCGGTGGACTCGGTCATCTCGCAATTCAGTTCGCGCGACGCATGGGCTTTCAAGTCGCCGCCATTGCTCGCGGTACTGAAAAGGAGAGTCTCACGAAGAAGCTTGGGGCGCATCACTACATCGACAGCAATGCTCAGGATCCAGTTGCCGCACTTCAAGCCCTTGGCGGAGCACGATTGATCCTCGCTACAGCCGCCAACAGTAAATCCATGTCCCCACTCCTCGGAGGACTTGCTCCACGCGGCCAACTCATTGTCGCGGGAGTTGGAGGAGATGAACCGATTAGCGTCAATCCTGTCCCGCTTCTTTTCGGTATGCGTTCAATTGCGGGAACAATGACCGGATCTTCGATCGATGCGGAGGACACGCTTTCCTTCAGTTCCCTGCAACACATCCGTCCGATGATCGAAACCGTTCCCCTTGCAAATGCTGCCGAAGCCTACGCACGCATGATGCGAAACGAGGCTCGCTTCAGAATCGTGCTGCTCGCGGATGCCTGAGTTCCATTATGCCGAAAAAGCATGGCTGCCCAAGGAACGCGGTATTGGGCGGTTCAAAGCATCCGAAGCAGGCTGTCCGTAGATGGAACGACAGGTCCGAGCAGACAGCAAACAGAGGCTGAACACAAAGAAAAGATTATGAGCACAAAGATCACCAAGAAACTGGCAGGCAAAGTGGCACTGGTCACCGGCGGTTCACGTAGCATCGGCGCGGCCATCGCCAAAAGACTCGCTGCTGATGGCGCGGCCGTGGCCCTGACTTACAGCGCATCACCGGCCAAGGCTGAAGAGGTTGTTCGCTCGATTAAAGCGGCGGGCGGAAAAGCGCTGGCGATCAAGGCCGACGCCGCCGACACGGAAGCGGTTCGGCTGGCGGTTGCGAAAACCGTCGGGACCTTCGGTGGCATTGATATTCTCGTGAACAATGCGGGCGTCGGAATCTTCGCGCCGATTGAGCAATTCTCTTTGGAAGATTTCGAGAAGTTGATTGCCGTCAATGTACGCGGCTTGTTCATCGCGACACAGGAAGCCGCGCGTCATATGCGTGAAGGCGGCCGCATCGTTCACATCGGCAGCACCAACAGCGAGCGCATGCCCTTCGTCGGCGGTTCGGTCTATGCGCTTACGAAGGGGGCGGTCGCGGGTTTCACGAAGGGACTTGCCAGAGACCTCGGCGCGCGCGGCATCACCGTTAACAACGTCCAACCCGGGCCGATTGATACTGACATGAATCCGGCAGACAGCGACTTCGCGAAGACGCTGGTTCCCATCACAGCGCTTCAGCGCTATGGCAATACCGATGAGATCGCCAGCTTTGTCGCCTACCTGGCGAGTCCCGAAGCCAGCTACATCACCGGCGCGAGCCTGCTCGCCGATGGAGGCTTCGCGGCTTGACATTGAGAATGGGAAAACAAGAGTCATCAACAACTAAACACCTATTCACTGAACAACATCAAAATTATGAAAGCGCTTAGAATCGCCATTATCATCGGAAGCACGCGGCCCGGGCGCAACGGCGAAGCCGTGGCCAAATGGGTTTACGAAATCGCACAAAAGCGCAGGGACGCTGATTTCGAACTCGTGGACATCAAAGACTTCAACCTGCCGCTTCTCGACGAGCCGGTGCCGCCGTCCATGGGGCAATACAGTAAACCTCACACCAAAAAGTGGGCCGCCAAGATCGGTTCTTTCGATGGCTATGTCTTCGTTACCCCAGAGTACAACCACGGCATCTCCGGCGCGCTCAAGAACGCGATCGATTTTCTGTTCGCCGAGTGGAACAACAAGGCGGCGGGGTTCGTCAGCTACGGGGGCGCCGGTGGTGCGCGCGCGGTCGAGCAGTTACGTCTGGTCTTGGCCGAGGTGCAAATGGCCACGGTGCGCAACCAGGTCTTGCTCTCTTTGTTTAGCGACTTTGAAAACTTCAGTGTCTTCAAGCCGGCTGTCCGTCACGAGAAGTCTGTCAACGAAATGTTCGACCAGGTCATCGCTTGGGGCGGCGCGTTGAAGACGCTGCGGGAGAAACAAACGAGGTGAACTCTTGCTCGACCACGTCTTCATAACCGTCAAGGATCTCGATCGATCGATTGCCTTTTATGAGACGGTTCTCAAGCCGCTCGGCATCGTGCATGCCCTCGATTACGACGGCAAGAATGGCCCCGAGGGGCATCCCGACCTCAAGGGCTTCGGACGGGACGGCCGCGTATTCTTCTGGCTCAGGCAGGGCGATGCCGACGCCAGGGCTGCGCATATCGGCTTTGTCGCCAAGAGCGAGGCCGAGGTGAACGCGTTCTACGAGGCAGCAATGGCGGCGGGCGCGACCGACAACGGCAAGCCCGGCGCGCGCCTGTATTACGATCCCCGTTATTACGCTGCGAACGTTTTCGATCCCGACGGATACAGTCTCGAGGCGGTCTACAAGAGCTGGCAACACTATCACAGACGGCTGAAGTCGAAAGCTTCGCACTTATGAATCCGATTGAGAATTCAGGCGCGTTTGGTGCGCCGGGAATCGAGCCACGCTGGACTTCGAGCGCGAAGGAAGGCGTGGGGACGGCATATCACACCAGTTGCCGCCTCTGGTTTACGCTCAGTCACGGCATCATCAACGAGATTTATTATCCACGCGTCGATCAACCGAACACGCGCGACTTTCAGTTTCTCATCAGTGATGGGGAAACGTTTTGCCACGAAGAAAAGCGCGATCTAAATCACCTCGTCGAGTACCCGGAACGTGATTGCGTCTTCTACCGCCTGACAAATTCGGAGCGCGGTGGCCGCTACCGGATCATAAAGCACGTCCTCACCGATCCGCATCGGTCAGTCTTGCTCGTGCATACGAAGCTAGAAGTCCTCGACGAATCATTGCGCGGGAAGCTGCATCTTTACGCGCTGCTGGCGCCCCACGGCGCGGGCAACTCCGGGCGGTGTTTTGAAATCGGCGCCAGCACATTGATTCACGCACAACGCGAAGACGTTCACCTCGTTCTTGGCTGTAGCTCTGGATTCATTCGCCGGTCTGTCGGCTACGTTGGCGCGAGCGATGGCTGGCGGGATTTGACGACCAATTTCAAAATGGATTGGGAGTTCCGCAGCGCCGAAAAGGGGAACGTCGCGTTGACAGGAGAAATCGATCTCCCGAGCAACGATGAATTCACGATCGCCGTCGCATGCGGAGGGAGCTACCAGAGCACAGCCGCCAAATTGCTCCAGTCTTTGGCTGAATCCTTTGAGTCACACCGCAAGGGATATGTCCGCCAGTGGCAACGCGCGGTGGTGAATCCTAAATTCGACTTCAGCAATGACACGTCCGATGGCGGCGGAATGTATCGGCTGAGCCGTTGCGTATTGCTCGCCCATGAAGACAAACTTTTTCAAGGCGCGCTGGTTGCCTCTCTGAGCATCCCTTGGGGAGAGACCAAGAGCGATAACGACCGCGGTGGTTATCACCTCGTTTGGACCCGAGACCTGGTGCAGAGCGCGACGGCGCTTCTCGCGACCGGCCAGACCGGAACGCCACTGCGGGCTTTGATCTGGCTCGCCGCCCTACAGCGAACGGATGGCAGTTTCCCGCAAAATAGCTGGCTCGATGGCACCGCCTATTGGTCTGGTTTGCAGCTCGACGAAATTGCCGCTCCGATCCTGCTGGGATGGCGTTTGTACAAGCAGGACGCGACCATCGGTCTGTTCGATCCGCGCGTAATGATTCTGCGTGCCGCCGCCTATCTCATCCTGCAAGGACCAGTCACTGGCCAGGACCGGTGGGAGGAAAACGCCGGTTACTCACCTTCGACGCTTGCCACCGTGATCGCCAGTCTCGTCTGCGTTGCCGAGTGCGCCAACGAACTCGGCAACACGAAACTCGCGGATTTCATTTTAGCGTATGCTGACTGGTTGGCCGCCCACATCGAAGAATGGACGGTCACTAGCCAGGGGGAGTTGGCCGACGGTTTTCCCGGCCACTACATCCGCATCAATCCGACTGACCCTGACGCACCGGACCCTCATGCCGATCCGAACACAACGATGATCCAGGTTGCCAATGGCGGCGGCCTCCATCCCGCACGGAATGTGGTCGGGGGCGACTTCCTTCACCTTGTTCGTTTGGGCATTCGCAGCGCGAACGATCGAATTGTGCGCGATTCAATCGAAGTGATCGATCGCGTGATCAAACACGACCTGCCGCAAGGTCCCGGATGGCGTCGCTACAATCACGATGGGTACGGAGAAAAAGACGACGGCAGCGCCTTCGACGGGACGGGCGTGGGCCGCTGCTGGCCGATTTTGACAGGAGAACGCGGTCATTACGAACTGGCTGTCGGTCGCGATCCGATGCCGTTCATCAAGGCGATGGAAAACTTTGCCAACCAAGGCGGGATGATCCCCGAACAACTCTGGGACGCTGATGATTTGCAGAACGGTAGGATGAAACGCGGTTCCCCAACTGGCGCGGCCATGCCGCTTTGCTGGTCGCACGCCGAATACATCTCACTTGTGCGCAGCCGTCATGACGGCGGTTGCTTTGATCGAGTCGAACCCGCATACCAGCGTTATGTGGTGAATCCAGTGGAGAGCCGGCACGAGATTTGGAGCCTTCGCCATCGATTGCGGCGCATGTCTCGTGGAAAAATCCTGCGGATCATCCTTCCGGCGGAAGCCACCATCGTCTGGTCAACGGATGATTGGGCGCGCACCAACCGTATCGACACCATCCATGAGAGCGGACTGAACCTCTGGTTCGCGGATTTTCCAACAACAGAGTGGCCGACCGGCGCAGCGTTTGCATTTACATGCTTTTGGAAGGGCGATCAGCGCTGGGAAGGGCGCAATTGGCACATTGAACTTTCGTTTTCCTCCCCGAAATAGCATGCTCGACTCCGTCACTCCCTATCACTTTGGTCCCAGCAGCGAAAAGCGTGGCATCGCGCTCATCCGCACAAGGGATTTGACACGGTGACTGTCGTTTATGAAGCCAGTTTGAGCATCGCGTTTTTACACCACTTGATACTATTTTTGACCACCAGACAAACAAGGGTTCGATTCCCTTCACCCGCTCCATTGATTTCCGGGCACGACACCGCAACGATGAATTGCATCCAACGAAATCCGTCCAACTCTAGTGCATCCCACTGCTCATAGGCACGCGAGGTTCTCGATCCCTGCGCTGGCAGCCTTCTCCATTTGTTTTTTCGCGGTTGACGGAATCCAGGCCGCCGACGCCAAAACGCTATACAACGGCATCGTCCTTCCGTCGCCTTGGCCGCCCCGCCTGCCGGATTTTCCCACCTCCGTGGAGACGGAACCGGTCACTCCCGCTTACTTAAACTCGCCTCCGAGTGTGATCCCGATCGATATCGGGCGTCAGCTCTTCGTTGATGATTTTCTGATCGCAGAGACGAGCCTGACCCGAACCTTTCACCTGCCCCAGTACCATCCCGCGAGCCCAGTGCTCAAGCCGGATCAACCCTGGGAGATGAAGAACCCGGATCATGCCGCCGCCATGGTGTTCAGCGACGGCGTGTGGTACGATCCCAAAGACCAGCTTTTCAAGATGTGGTACTTGGTCGGGGAGAGCGCCGCCACGGGCTATGCCACGTCACGCGACGGCATCCGATGGACCAAGCCCTCCCTCGATGTGCGGCCCCCGACGAACATCGTGCAGCCGGGCGGCCGGGACTCGAGCACGGTCTGGCTCGATCTGGAAGAGAAGGACCCGGCGCGCCGTTTCAAGATGTTCCGTGTGATTGGCGTGGGCGAAGATCCTGTGACCGGATGGAATAATTGGGTGATGGCCATCCATTTCTCATCCGATGGCATTCACTGGGGCGAACCCATCGCAAAGTCTGGCCGGCTCGTGGACCGGAGCACGGTATTCTGGAACCCCTTCCGAAAGGTGTGGGTCTATAGCATCCGGCATGCTTACAAGACCGGTGCTGCGGGGGACAAGGCATATGGCTTCTACCGGCGCCGCTCTTACGTGGAAGGGTCCGACGTTCTCGCTGCGGCACGGTGGGATGTGAATGAGCCGTTGCGATGGATCGACGTGGATCGCCTGGACCCGCAACGCGACGATCTAAAAATCAAGCCGCACCTTTACAACCTTGACGCTGTGGCCTACGAAAGCTTGCTCGTGGGCTTCTTCACCATCTGGAGGGGACAGCCGCCGGACCGCCACAAGCCCAACGACGTCGTGCTGGGCTACAGCCGGGACGGTTGGCATTGGTCGCGCCCGGATCGACGGGCCTTCTGTCCAGTTTCCGACAAGCAAGGCGAGTGGAATGCCAACAATGTCCAGTCCGCAGGCGGAGGATTCCTGGTTGTAGGTGACGAACTTTACTTTTACGTCAGCGGACGAACGGGACGCCCCGGCAACAACAAGGCCGGCATCCTGTCGACCGGACTGGCCACGCTGCGTCGTGACGGGTTTGCCTCGATGAATGCGGGTGAAGCCACGGGCACGCTCACGACGCGACCGGTCCGATTCAGTGGAAAACATTTGTTCGTCAATGTGGCGAATCCCAAAGGAGAACTGCGCGTCGAAGTTCTGAACCAGGCAGGCGAGGTCGTGCCGCGTTTGTCGGCTGCGAATTGTTTGCCGGTGAAAAGCAACAAAACCTTGCAGCCCGTGCGCTGGCGTGGTGTTGGCGATTTGTCCTCGGTTGCGAATCAGCCTGTCCGGTTTCGGTTTCACCTCAGCAATGGCGAGCTGTACGCATTTTGGGTTTCGCCAGAAGCGACCGGCGCGAGTCAAGGTTACGTGGCTGCCGGCGGGCCTGGATTCAGTGGTAACCGGGATATTCAATGAACTCCGCCCCGCGCGACAGTTATGGGTGTGGTGCCTGCTGCGCTCGGAACGACGGGACCGTTCAGGCGACCATGAAAACGCATCACGCTTTTCCGAGTCACCTCCGTGCACAGGAGCCTGGAGTGACCAGCTTGCGCCGCGCGCTCCTGTTTGTTTTTTGCCTGACACATGTCATTCCCGCGCTGGCCGGGAATGGCACGCTGCTAAGCCGCACCGAGTTGGTATTCCCCGATCATGTTCTCAAATCAGGCCGCATATCGACGCAGCTCTCCAATGAAATTCAACAAACGCGCTTTTGGAAGTTCATTTACGAGAGTGATGGCTTGAAGGTGGGTGGCTACATCGCGGCCGCGCGTCAGAAAGGTCCGTTGCCGTGCATCATTGAAAATCGCGGCGGTAATCGCGACTTCGGCGCGTGGACGGATACGAACGTGTTCCGCGCGTTGGCACCGCTGGCGTCCGCTGGATATTTTGTCATCGCCAGCAATTATCGGGGAAGCCCGGGCAGTCAAGGCCAGGAAGAGTTCGGCGGCGCAGATGCGAACGACGTATTGAATCTCTTTCCGCTGATCGATTCGCTTAAGGACGAAGTGGATTCGGCGCGCGTCGGCATGAACGGCTGGAGCCGCGGCGGCATGATGACTTACCTGGCCCTGACTCGGACCAAAAGAATTGCCGCGGCCGTGATTGGTTCGGGGCCGGCTGATTTGGAGGAAATGATCGCCCTCCGTCCAGAGATGGAGACCAATGTCATCGCCGAACTCGTTCCCGGCTACGCGACGAACAAGACGCAGGCGCTGCGAGCCCGGTCAGCGATTCACTGGCCAGAGAAGCTGGGCAAAGAGACGCCCATTCTGCTGCTGGCCGGCACGGCCGATTGGCGCGTCAATCCGATGAACTCGTTGCGCATGGGGGAAAAACTTTATCAGGAAAGGCATCCATTCCGGCTGATTCTGTTCGAAGGCGCGGACCATAACCTCTCGGAACACCGGGACGAACGCGACCGGGTTATCCGCGATTGGTTTCATCAGTATGTTCGTGACCGTAAACCATGGCCGAGCCTTGAGCCGCATGGACGCTGAACGGCGGTTCCGCCACTATCTCCTCCGCGCCGCCCTGGTTACTGTTTTGGCGATTACTGAGCATGCCTTCACGCGCGCCGGCGAAGTGCCTGAGGGCTTCATCATCGAAACCCTTGCCACTAACCTCAACGCCGCCACCGCGCTCGCTGTCGCGCCGGATGGCCGCATATTCATCGCCGATCAGACGGGGCCGCTGCGCGTATGCAAGAATGGCCGGTTACTGCTCACGCCCGCGCTGGACCTCAGCGGGCGCGTGGATGGCTACTGGGAGCGCGGCCTCATCGGCGTGCGGCTCCACCCGGACTTTCCGCACACCCCGCACGTTTTCATCCTGTATGTGGCGAAGCAGCCCTTCCCGCATCACGTGCTCAGCCGTTTCACGATGCTCGGAGATCGGGCCGATCCGGGCAGCGAGTTCGTGCTGCTGAAGGGAGACGACCAGAGGACGCTGGGCGGCAATGTGCCCCACGGCCACCAGGGCGGACCGATTTGCTTCGGTGCCGACGGCAAACTCTACCTGACGTTCGGCGAACAGACTGCCGGCGAACCCGCGCAATCCCTCGCGACCCTTCAGGGGAAGATCCTTCGCTTGAATCCCGACGGATCGATTCCCCAGAACAATCCGTTCTTTACCAGAACAACCGGCAAGTATCGCGCGATTTGGGCTTATGGCGTTCGCAACTCTTTCGGTCTGGCCATGCAGCGCGAGACCGGACGCATGTTTTTCACCGACGTCGGCGGCAGCGCATTCGAGGAGGTGAACGAACTTGTGCGCGGCGCGAATTACGGGTGGCCGCACGCAGAGGGTTTTTCGACCAACCCCGCGTTCAAGAATCCGCTTCACGCTTATCCCCCTGCTCTCGGTCGCAGCGTCGTCGGCGCAGCGTTTTATCCGCGGACCGCCGGAGCGGAGGCTTCCCAGCCGCCGAGTATAATGAAAAGGCAGGAAACCGCCTTTCCGGATAAGTCTGCAGGCGGTTGGAAAGCGGCCTTTCCAGAGAAATGGCGCGGAAAATTTTTCTTTGCCGACTGGGCGGCCAACTGGATCAAGGCGCTCGATCCCGATGGGCCAAGCAACGTCGTCACGTTTGCCAAAGGCTTCGATGCTCCAGCCACCCTCGAAGTCACACCCGACGGTTCGCTGCTCGTGCTCAACCGAGGCACTCTCTGGCGCGAGGGGAAAAAATTCGCACCCAACAGCGGCTCGCTTATGCGCATCCGTTTCACCGGATCGACGCCGGTGCTGACGCGCCAGCCTTTGCGCCCGCCCTTGCCACGCACGCTGGCCGCCAGCGGATTGTTCGATGCGCTGACAAGGCTGCACCCGCGCCCTGGATTCGTGGAATTTCAAATCATCGCGCAGCCGTGGCAGCCGGGCGTGACCATGCGCCGATGGATTTCACTGCCGCCAAAGACGGCCCTGCGCATCAATGCCGAGGGCGAATTCGAGTTTCCGCCGGGAGCCATTCTCGTCGGGCAACATTTCGTGAAGGGAACCGCCCGGCCGTTCGAGACGCACGTGTGGTGGTTCGACCTCGCCAGCGGACCATCGCGACTGGCTCAGGCTGCCGCTTACCGCTGGAGCGCCGATGGCCCGGATGCCGCGCTCGTCGAGGACGGTGAGGTCATCCCGCTTCCCGGGGACCCTGCACACCGCTGGTTTTCACCTGGAGTCGAGGAAATGCTAAACCTGGACACGATTGCGGTCAGTTTCCTCCTGCCGCTCAGTCCACGTCAGCTTTCCCGCGACCACCTTGCGAACTGGAACACGCGCGGCTGGCTCGATCCGACGCTTAGTGCGAAGCAAATCGAGGCCGTTCCCCGCTTGGCCGCGCTGGACAACCCGCGCGCGCCGATGGAGCTTCGCGTGCGCTCCTATCTCGACGTAAACTGCGCCGCCTGCCATCGCCCCGGCGGCCCTTCGCGCGGCAACTTCGACGCGCGTTTCAGCACGCCGCTGGCGCAGCAGAAAATTCTCAATGGCGACCTGACCGCGGGCGACCTCGGGATCGTTGGAGCGCGCGTCATTGTTCCCGGTCACCCCGAGAAATCCATTTTGCTCCAACGTCTGAGCCGCAACGACCACTTACGTATGCCGCCGGTCGCGGTGAACGATGAGCTCCCGCCGGTGATAATAATTTTGCGGGAATGGATTCAGCAATTGCCCTCACTGTGACCATGAACGAAGGCGGTGTGCGCAAGCACGCGCTTCAGTGTGCACCGGGCGTGCACCGTCGCTCGCAGACGCTGGAGCTTGAATGGTTCACTGCTCAGGTCCATTATCACCGCCGTGAACACCTCCGTCGGCGAAACCACTCTATGCGCGTTCCGGCCACTCTGAAGCTCCTTGCGATTGCGGTGGCGGGAACAGCCGCGCCAGCCGCCGAGCAAGCATCGAAATCCGAGCCACCCAAACCGACCGCCCGCGCCGAGCGCCGCATCGAAGGGTGGGACGTTCGTATCGACCAACGCCTGCTGGCGGGCACGAATTCCGTCCTCGGCGAACGCGCCCTGAATCTTCTGGCCGCCCGACTGGTTGCCATCGCGATGGTGATGCCGGAGCCGTCGCTCACTCGGTTACGGGAAGTGCCCATCGTGCTCGATCTCACACATGGCGGGCTGCGCAACATGCAGTACCATCCCAGCGCCGGCTGGCTGACAAGCCACGGCTACAGCGAGGCGTTGGCCAAGTGCGTTCACATTCCCGACGTGAGCCATTTCCTCTCGCCATTCGAGAATCATCGCCAGCCTTGGGCCGTGTTGCACGAACTGGCCCATGCGTATCACGACCGCGTGCTGGGCTTCGATGAGCCGCGCATCAAGGCGGCCTGGACCAGCTTCCGTGACGCCGGCCGCTACCAATCCGTCCTCACCAGTCCCGGCGGCGAGCGCGCGCATTACGCGCTGACCGATCCAAAGGAGTTCTTCGCCGAAATGACCGAATGCTACTTCGGCGCGAATGATTTTTATCCCTTCGTGGCCGGCGAGTTGAAGCAGGCGGAGCCGGACATCTTCAATCTGATGCGCGACATTTGGGGTCCGCTTCCGCGCCGGCCATGAAGCTGCGAACTGCCGCCATCGTCGCCATCGCGACAGCCACCATCGCTGCGTTGGCAGCATCGCGCGCTGAAGACGGACCTGCCGAAAGCGTCGGGCGGCTCGCACCCTATCAACGGATGGATTTCGGACCGGCGCTCTTCTGGACGTTGCAGGTCGAGCCCGGGAACATCGCTCACAAGGGAATCGCCGTCCGGCTCGATTCCGGCGCGGGCGGCGTCAGCAAGGGGCGCGCGTGGATGATTTATGATCACGACACGCTGCGCGTGGCCGCGGCGACCACCGGCAGCTTCGTGGACTGGCGCGGCATCGCCTTCGATGGCAGTCACCAGACGCACACCAGTCTCACAGGAGTCCGACAGTTCGTGAACCCGGTCGGTCCTGGTTGGGCGGATGCCTCCGGAAGCTGGGCGGATCCGCGTCTGCGCGGCCGTGACGGTCTGCCCTACGGCCCGCTGCCGCGCGACTGGGCGCATTACTCAGGACTTTATCTGCACGGAGAGAAAGTCGTGCTGGCCATGAAGGTCGGAGGCACGCAAGTGCTGGAATCGCCCGGCTGGATCGAGCACGAAGCCAATTCTGTATTCACGCGCACGTTCAACATTGGAGAGTCGGCGCGTCCGCTCGTGGTGCGCCTGGCGCCGGATTCCGTGAATGTTCACCTCACGGGCGCCGGCACGTTGCGCAAGGCCGATGGCTTTTGGTTGGCGGAACTGCCGGCGCGCGCGAAGACGCGGCTGTTCATCTCCCGGGCGGCGCCGGCGCAACTTGAAGAAGCAGCCCGGGGCAATGTGTCATCTCTTGATCTGGCCCCGTTGACCCGCGGCGGGCCACCACGCTGGGCGAAGGAATTGACCACGGCCATCAAGCCTGGCAAGGACGACGGCCCGTTCGCCGCCGATACACTGGTGCTGCCGGACGACAATCCATGGCTGAGCTGGATGCGCCCTGGCGGATTCGATTTTCTTCCCGATGGCAAAAGCGCTGTCCTCTGCACATGGAATGGCGATGTGTGGCGCGTGGACAACCTGACCGCGCCTGCGCCCGCGCCGCTGCGCTGGCGGCGCCTGGTGGCGGGATTGTTTCAACCGCTCGGCGTCAAAGTTCGCGGTGGCGAGATTTTCATTTGCTGCCGCGATCAGATTGCGCGCCTGCGCGATCTCAACGGAGACGGCGAGATCGATTTCATCGAGAACTTCAACAACGACCATCAGGTGACGGAACATTTCCACGAGTTCGCGATGGGCTTGCAGACCGACGCAGCGGGAAACTTCTACTACGCAAAGTCCGCCCGGCACGCGCTGCCGGCCCTGGTGCCGCACCACGGCACGTTGCTCCGCGTCAGCGCGGATGGCGCGCGCACGGACATCCTGGCCGGCGGATTCCGCGCCGCGAACGGCGTTTGTCTGAACGATGACGGAAGCTTCTTCGTTACCGACCAGGAAGGCCACTGGATGCCGAAGAACCGCATCAATCGAGTCCGCCCAGGCGGCTTCTACGGAAACATGTTCGGTTTCACCAGTGTGACTAATCCCGCCGACTCCGCGATGGAACCGCCAATGGTCTGGATCACCAACGCCAAGGATCGCAGTCCCGCGGAACTGCTCCGCGTGCCGGACGGTGCCTGGGGCCCGCTGAGCGGCGCACTGGTGAATCTCAGTTACGGCACGGGAAAGATTTTTATCGTGCCGCACGAGGAAGTTGGCGGTGTCTGGCAGGGCGCGGTTTGCGAACTGCCCCTTCCCTCCTTTGCCACTGGAATCATGCGCGGACGGTTCGGTGCCGACGGCGCGCTCTATGCCTGCGGCTTGTTTGGCTGGGCCGGCAACGCAACCGCGCCCGGCGGCTTTCATCGCGTGCGCGCCACGGGCCGTGCCGCTCATTTGCCGCTCCGCGTTCATGCCCGGCGCGATGAATTGGAGCTGACCTTCAGCGATCCGCTGGAAGCGGCCAGCGTCGAGGCTGATGGTTTTGCGCTCAAGGTCTGGTCGCTCCAGCGCTCGGCCGATTACGGTTCAAAACATATCAACGAGCATCCGCTCGACATTACCGCCGCCCGCCTGAGCGCCGATGGTCGCACCGTCTCGCTCACCGTACCCGGCCTGGCGCCGACGCAATGTTACGAACTGCGCGCGCGCCTGCGCGGCGCTGACGGTACACGCGTCACGCGCTCGCTTCACGGCACGATCCATAAACTTGCGGAACGATGAAACTCGGCAACCTTCACTTTCTAGAGGTCAGAATTCATTTCCGATTGGCAACCTATTGGACATGCTGCGGGTCGCAGACCCGCGCTCCCGGAGCGCGGGTCTGCGACCCGCAGCAGGCTTGGCTCCTGGTTTGCTCGGAAATTATTTCTGGCAATCACTTCTAACTGCGGCCGCTTTTGAGTCCTCATTGAATCCCAACGGGATTCTGCAACACAGCCCAGGGTTGCGAGGAACGAGCTACCGTGGGCACCGTATCGGGAGGCCAAAACCCCAACGGGGTTTTGGCTTCAAAACAATCTCCGCTCCTGTCGCAACCCCGTTGGGGTTGTTGGTTTGGTGCTTCTTACCCAGGGTAGCTCGTGCCTCGCAACCCTGGGCTTCAGGACGCAATCCCTTCGGGATTGGCAGATTTTCAGAACCTGATTTGCGCCACGGCGACACTCGCGGGCTCGTCAGCAAGCCCGGTAAACTTTTCAAAGAGACACGCGTAAAATGGAATCGCTACAGTCGGGAAGATCCGGCGCGCGGCAAAGTGAGGGTCTGCCTTACGGCGTTGCGTTGAGCCGGAAGATGCGGTTCACGCTCGGCACGATCGCTTCAGAGTATGGTGGTGAAGGCTGCGGATCAATGGGAGTCCATGACCCGGTAACGGCAGGTGCCCATTCCAGCCGGCCGTACCCTCCCCAGTCCAGTTGAATCTGCCCGCCGGCGATAGTCGCGGGCAGGAAACGCGGTCGGGCGAGCACCGCAATTTCCGCTCCGGTGAGGGCGCGAGCGTGGACCCGCACTTCGTCAATCCGGCCGTCGAAGAAGGTCGCCTCAATGGGGCGGGCGCCGATGCTCACGTTGAGCAATGAATCGTGTTGGGCGGTCGGCACGCCAGCGGTCAATTCGCCGCCGAGCACGCCATTGGTGTAAAGGCGCATGACGGGCACGCCGGGATCGTACACCCCCGCTACATGAGTCCACCTGCGGATGGGAATGGAAGCCACGTTGAGGGAGATGTTAACACTCGCGCTGATGGCAAGCTGGA
>Ga0137428_1000265_pt1 | contig 23321 bp, 29 predicted proteins | sample EasRivERMZT718_2_FD_102305 | JGI IMG/M metagenome (GOLD analysis project Ga0137428, IMG submission 102305) | Soil microbial communities from meander-bound floodplain in the East River, Colorado, USA - East River MetaG ERMZT718_2 | ecosystem: Environmental > Terrestrial > Soil > Floodplain ...
ATGAAACGAGCGCGGTTCCCATCCGCCTGTTGATCGCCGAGCTGGAGCGCATGCCAAGCCCGGGCGCGGGCCGCGTCTCGGTTGGGCCGGCGGATCATTCCCATGGAAGCTCCGGGTCATCGTCGGTCGGGGAAGGTCCCGTGCCGTGGATCGGCACCTCGTCGGCCTCGGCCGAGAACCGGGGCAACGTGCGGGCCCGCCGGTCGAGCGCGGTGCGGTACTGGGCTGCCTCCGGGTTTCGGAGCGCCCGCCCGATGCGGGTGAGGAGCCCGACGACGAGCAGCAGACCGATGAGGGTGATGAGCACGCCGGCCCCGAACCCGCTGTCCTGAGGAGCATGCATGTGTGCCGGAAGTGGTGATGGCCTTGATACGACTTCCCGGACCAAGTAGATGAGCAATCGTGCGATCTCGGGCAAGAACGCAAGAAAGAGCAGAGTCAGGATGATCCTCTTCGCAATGCGTTCGAGGTTCATGGCGCGATTCCCACTTGATCCCTGCTGCGGGATTCCAGCAATGCTTTGAGCCTGGAGACCCAGAGCCCGCCGTGATCCAGTTCGAGCGCCGGGACAACGACGAGCCACGGAGCGAGTGAATGGAGATCTTCGATCATCTTGGCCACTGACCTGTGTTCTTCACCCTTCCCGGGCAAGAGGATGACAATGGTCCAGCACTTTGACGAGGCGGGGACGATGGCTTGCGTGTCACAGTTGTCGATCCCATCAATGAGTAGGACGTTGAGACGCGTGGCGGCATCGTAGCTGCAACGTGCAAACAGGTCGTTTACCGGTGAGCAGGGTGTTTCGGGGATGCGGGGAGCCTCTGCGAGTTGCCGGAGCAGTGGCGCGGGGCCGGAGGCGCAGGCCTCCTCGACGGCACGCAACCAAACGCTATCGGTTTTGGCTTGGGCTGCTGTACGAGCGTTGCTGCGCTGGCTACTCTCAAGCTCCTTGATTCCCGGGAAGAGGCTGCCCAGGAACATCTGCTTTGGCGCTGGCTCGTCGCTCAATGGTTTGCCAGGCATGTCGAATGATGTCGTCGGTGGACCCCAGGGAGATCCTGACGACCATCCAGACACCTCCACTTGCCTCAAAGAAAACGCATTTACGAAGTCAGGAAGGCACCGGATCACGATCTCGACCGTAGATCGAAGTGCTAGACGGTCAACGCTGCCAGTCGAATCGGCTACGAAATGGCCGCTGTTGAAGGAGAGTGTGTCGGCGAAGGCCATGAGCGGCAAGCCGAACAGCGCTCCCATAGTTAGGACGCCGACGAGGAGGCAGGCCACCGCTTGGCCGGGGTCTTCAGGATCGTCGTCATCTGGGGACTGGTTGAAGGGATGCTCCCGAAGCTTCCGCCGGAGCTCCTGGAGGAAGAGACCTAGAGCGGCGTGACCGGTTACGGCCGCGAGGTAGGCGCGCGTCCGAAGTTGCGCGTCACGATCCGCAAGCTCGAACAGGAGGCCCGCGAAGAGTGCGAACCCGAGGTTGAGCACGAGGACCGCTAGGGGGACGATCGTTTCCAACAATGGGTCCCGGGCCCCACGGAATGGCAGGAGCGCGATCACGGTCGCGGCCACGGCAACGAGCCCACTGCTCGCGGCGGCCAACTGCAGCCGCCGGAGCGATAGGTGGGCGAAACTGGGTTTCACCCAGGCCCATATGACGTACCCCAACCCGACCGTCATGGCGACCCCGATCACTACGCCGAGGAGCCGTGAGTCCAGGGGCTTCGCCGCCGCCCCATAGAAAGTAGTGAGGATGCCGTCCATTGCCAGGGCGGCCTTACCTCCGGTTCGGTAGCGTCGCTGGTTGCGCTCCTTTACCGGATCAAGGAAGGGTTCGAAGTCGCGGCCCGGGTGCTCCCCCTCCTTGATAGCATCGACATAACACTCCTCCTTGGTGCGCCGAATGTCCGTTACGAGTTGGTTGATCCGAGTCATCACCCAGCCGATCGCCTGCCGGTACAGCTCGGGCTGCTCGCGTGGGTGGGCGGCTTCGAGCTTGCGCCGGATGTCGTCGATCTCGTTCATGCAATGGTTCCCCCATGTTCTGCGGAGGACGCCAGGGACTGGCCATGTCGGCCTTGCGCGGCACGACGATTCGCAGGCATACCTCCTTCCATGAACAAAAAATGCCCCAACCTGTAGTACAGGGTGGGGCTGACGCCTCGCGGGGCTGACGCCTCAGTAGTTTGTTATCGGATGTCGCCTGGCAAGGGCGCTAGGGAGTCGCCTGCGCCTCCTTGATCACGACGAAGTCGTCGTTACGGCACTTGATTTCAAGCGTACCCGGGGCAACGAAGACCCCGAGAAGGTGACCATGTTCGGGGCATCGAACTTCGATGCCCCGAACGCTCTCGATGAGTCGAGCTGACCGGCGGCGAGCCATCAGCCCACCGCATGTCATCTGGATGTACTTCATTCTGTTGCCCCTCGCCGACCAAAGCCTGGCCATGGCGAGGGGCCCGGTCAGCCGCCCCGATTATCAGGGCCGCCCCGCGCTGGGACGATTCGGGATAGGCACCGGACCCCTCCGATAGAGAGAACCTCTTGTGGGCATGGCACCCACGCCCCCGGATCCGGATCCCGATTACTGCCAACTCTCTTAGACTACCTCAGAAAAGAAAAGGGCTGCCTCGCGCCTCTCGCGCGGGACAGCCCTGACATGCAGAAGATTAGGTAACCGGCACTTGGGTGTCAAGTGTTTTCTTGGCCGCCGGGTTGCTCACCCTTCCGCGGAGGAAACGGCCCCTCGACCTTCCTCCGCCAAGATTCCATGTGGCCGATGATCGCGACGGGGATCTCGGCGCTCGAGGTGAGCCAGCGCTGGATCTTGCCATTCGCCCTGCGGCAAGCTGGGTTAAGGCATGCACCAAAGTGGATGATGGCACCCATCAATTCTCGGTCGTCGAGAAGCTTGCGGAACTCCCCGATGTGCCGGAACTGGAAGAACGTCATGCGTCGTGATGTTGGAACAGAATGAAAGAACTGTCCGGAACGCTTTGCACTCCTTCACGTCGTACTTCGGCCACGCTTTCGGCATGGATCCCTCCACTCGATTGAAGTTGTGTTTGTCGTCACCAGATCTCGGGGAACCGCCGGATGGTCTCAGCCAGCACTGAGCCCTGATGTTGATAGCCGCGGTGCTCGATCAAGTGCCGGGCGGTCTCTGCCCAGCGGTGTGCTTCCCGCTTGTCGCCGCTCGTGGCGTACAACTCCGTGAGGGACACAGCGAGCACGCACTGAGCCATGAGGTAGTCGGGCGGCGTCAGCTCTTGTGCCCGCCGAAGAGCTAGTTCCGCCTGAACGAGCTCACCGGCGTGCATGAGCGCCTTGCCTGTGGGCCGAAGATAATCGGCTTCACCCATTGCATCCCCGCGGGTGCGTCGTCGGTCAAGAGCGTCTCGTACCAGCCGTGCGGCCCCTTCGGCATCGTTCAGCGCCAGGAGAATGGATGCACGCTCCGAATCGACGCTATCAATGAGGTCAGGATCGTCTCCCGCCACGGTCAGGGCGCGCGCCATGAGCGGGATGGACTTCTTGGGCTGTCCCTTGTTCCGCAGGCTAATGCTTTGAATCTTCAAGGCGTGGATGACCCGCGCGCGATTCTTGAGGTCGTCCTCCCAACGCTCGGCCGCCTGTTTCGCAAGCTCGATGGCGCCTTCAGGACCATCGTGCTGCGTGAGGTTCATCGCCGCATGCGCCCGAAGCGTCAGGACCCGCGTGTAGTGGGCACGGCCAATGATCGACCGTCGCGTCTCCAGAAGTCGATCGAGGCGGACGAGGCGCGACTTCAGTGCCAGGTCGTACTGACCCCACTCCACCTGATGCTCGACGACATCAAGCAGTTCCTCCGCAGGCGTGGGCTCGGCTTGAAAGTCGAGACGGCTCCTGACGGCCTTCGCTGTTTCCCTCGGCACCTCAGGGAGCTGAATCACTGCTCGGATAATTCGATTGGCGGTGTTCAGCGCCCATTCGGTGTCGGCTTCCGACAAGATGCGGCGGCTGCCTCCAGCTGTCTCGCGATAACGGTCGACGAGCCGAAGGTCGTGGAGCCGGCGCAGGTCGCGCTCAGGCACTCCGAACTTCTTCTCAGCCTGGGCATGTCGGAACCGGTACTGCTCGGCGGCGGCAACCCTACGTCCCTGTCGACTTCTGAGTTCTAGAGGAAGAGGAATGAGCTTAGCGAGGACCAGTTCGACCGCGTCCGCGGCCAGTCGTGGCACTAGGTCGACCTGGCCGTCACGGTACAGGTGAGCCGCCTCCAGCAGGGTATCGGCGGCGGCGAGAAGATCGTCGGTAAGATCCATGGGACCTCAAGCGTAGACCATTCTGCGCACACGACAATGTGGAGCCGAGGCGTTTTATGAGCGCGATGGAGTCGGACATCGACGACGCTTCCTTGCCGTCAGCAAGCGATGCCGGACCCACTCCGGTTCCTGGACGGCCCATCAGCCATGAGGCAGCTAGCGGGCGGGCCGTTCGGGAAGTTCCACGGTATCCTTAATTCTTGCCCTGGACTCGGTGCGCGTCAAGTAGACCCAGGATCCAAGAGGCTGTTCCGTCGCACGACCTAGGCATCGGGATACGATTGACGGGTGGTGGCAGAAACCATATCTTCGGCCCATGGATGGTAGCGAAACAAGCCCGCATCTCCGCGCCTATCCGCTTCTGACTCGTGTCACGAGCGCTTTCATCAGGGAGATGCTCGACCCGATACGAAGCGGCCACAGCCAGCTCATCGCGGCACTTCCAGTGAGCGACCATTCAGCGGCTGATCGCGTGGAGGTAACGCAGGTCGGAGGGCATACCACGCAGCCGACTCCGCTAGAGGCAATGAGCGCCTTTGCTGTGCACGATGACATCCTGCGGCAGAGCGACTTCCAGGCGTTCCACGTCATTCTTGCGGACTCGGCGAAGGATATGGCGGCACAGGTCGAAGCAGGCATCCTGGCGCAAATCTCGGCCTCGGCGAGAGCCAATAACATGGTTATTGACGGTCAAGGCCAACGTCTATCCGTCGAACACATCATCCAGATGCTCGAGCGCATGAATGTCGCTTTTGATGCGCAGGGAAGACCTGAGCTTTCCATGGTCGCGGACGCGCGAACGCTTGCGCGTATCAAGGTCATCATGTCGGACCCTGCGTCCCGACAGAGGATAGCAGAGGTACTGGAAAGGAAACGGCGTGAGTGGCTTGCCCGGTAACCCACGAGTTCGGCAAGCGTTACAGGACTGCCTGGCCGGACTAAACGAGTACGACTTTGAAGTCCCCTTTCGTGACCTTCTCAACACGCTCGGCTTTCTCCCCACGGATTATCGAACGCGTCATGGCCCCATGGAGCTCGGGAAGGATCTCGTGGCCACGCGAGAGCCGAGGCGGGTTGGAGAACCGCGGGTCTGGGCGTTCCAGCTGAAGGTCGGCAACCTCACACAGTCTGACTTCGCGGACCTCCGCACGCAGCTTGAGGTGCTCACGGCCGCAAAGATCCGGAAGCCGAACATCGACCCTGATGAGGCCTTTCAGCCGGTGCTCGTGACGACCGGGCAGCTCCATCCCACCGTGGAGACCCTCGTTCGTGACCTGTCGGAGCGCGAAGAGCGGGCTGGGAGAAGGGCTGTCGAAGTCTGGGCCAAGCCGCAGCTCCTGAACTTCTTCGAGACCCACATCTTCAATGTGGACTTCCAGCGCGGTGAGGCCGGGTTACTGCTCATCAACATCCTGCCGCTGGTAGCGGAGGGGCTGACAACGCCGAACGATGTCGAAGCGCTTGCGCGTGCGATTCGGCAGAGCGATGACACTCGCTGCTTCGCGCGGCTCTGCCTTGCGGCGACCATAATCCGCCACCAAGCCCTCAGCCACGGGCGGCAGTTCGACTGGCTCGACGTCGGCGCGCGACTTTTCTGCCATGCATGGGCGGTCGGTGCTGGCCGGATCCCAGGCTTCTCCACTCGGTGGCGGGCATACCTCTCCGAGTATTTCGAAGATCTGTGCGCTTCAACCAAACCCCTGACTCAGGCAGTGCTCGACGGCGCCTCGCTCTTTGTGGAAGGAGAGATGAGCGAGATCATCTCCTTCCCCCTCCGCGTATGGGACGCGATCGAGAAACTGGGCTTGCTCGTCGCAGCACAAGGCTGCGGCGGACAGTTCAATGAGTCGGATGCGCAGATTGCTTCACGCGCCCTTACACGCCTGATTGTCCAGGAACCCGCAGCGTCGCGTCTCTTGTGGGACGGGTTGGCTCCTTCCATCCTCCTTGGAGGTTCGGGTCTTGCGGCGAGTGAAGGAAGGGAAGCGCTGCGCGAGTGGCTGCAAAGGCTGCTGGAAGACCTCGCTCATCGCGTAGCTACCGCGAACAGTATCCCTGAGGCGCACACGGATCTCCCGACGGTGGCGAGGTTCTGGCTCGCAAGTGGTGGCGGTGTGGAGAGAGTCGCTGTAGCGAGACAGTACGTTGTGCTTTCGGCGATCGATCTGCTTTGCAAGGAATACGAACTCACCCTTGACTGGCGGTCGGTGCGTGAGCCTCTCCATGCGTCTGTGCGACTACTCCACATCTGTGTCGATCACGCAGCCGCCGTTGATCCCACCTCGCGGGTCGAGAGGATCTGGAAAGGTGCCTTCAGCTGGGCACCAGCCGACTATCCATCGCTTCTCCATTCCATTCCAACACCCGCACCGTCAGGGTTGATGCTCGATGTGAATGGTCGGTGGGCAGGACTCCTCTCATTGATAACCAATCGCAAACGGTTGATGATGCTCCCACTTCAGAAAGTCGAGAGTAGGCAAAAGCCCTAGGCATGATGAAAGAAGGAGAGCAGAGATACCTGATGAACTGTGGAGTAAGAAGGATGAAAGGCAGCGGCTCTCGTTCAGCGAAGGCACCTCTTTCTGAGAGTATGGACATCTCTTGATGGTCCACCGGGAGCCCTCGGAATTGTCGATCTGCGAGCTCTGCCTGCAGCGTCGCCCTTTATGTGAGAGTCATCTCATTCCCGCCGGTTTAATCCGCCTGGCGCGGGGCACTTCGTCGAGGAATGGAAGTCCGATCGTTGGGATCCGTGGACGTGCGCGACACCTTGCTCGACCGATTGTGCGATATCTCCTCTGTGAGGACTGCGAGCAGCGTTTATCTCGAAATGGCGAAAACTGTGTTATGGCTTACTGTAGCCACAGCGCAACGCAATTCAGCCTTCGCGAACGTATTGTAACCGCGAAGCCATTGAAAGCTCAGGGGTCAGGAGGCACTTCCTACCCAGGCCTCTTGGCTCTTGGTCGAGAGGATATTGATGCGCTCACATACTTCGGAATCAGTATGTTCTGGCGCGCAGCCGTGGCTCCATGGCGATACCTGGGGAGAGACGTTACCTGCCGGATGCCGCCGCGATTTCAGGAATGGCTTCGACTAAATCTCTTGAATAGTACTCCCCTGAATGGTGCCGGCCTCATTGTGACGATTGCGGCCGAATCGCGCCACGCGGTGATGGACCTCGTAGTTAGACCCGTGTGCACTGGGGAGGTATCTTCCCAGAAGGAGGAGTATCTCATCTACGAGTTCTATGCACGTGGCATCCACTTCAAACTCGTCATTGGGGACCTGATTCCACAAAGGCTGAAAGCCTGGTTCATCACAGAATCGCCACATCATCCGATTCATCAGTATCCAATGATGAACGATTCCTTTATAAGGAATGCCATTGGAACGTTGCGGATGTGGGGGCGCACACGTTCCCTTGAGGCCACAGTGAGGCATCTTCGAGCGTGCCCCTAGATGAAAGGACAATTGTTGACGCTAGCTCCGAACGGCTAAGGGCAGAGCAGCGGAATCCCTCGCGGAGTAAATGCATCGAGCGCAAGATGCGAAATGTATCCTGCTGCCAAGCCGCTAAGAAAACCAGAAGCAGCACGCCAAAAGGCTTCGATGAGAGCATAGAGAAGCGCGAGTATGGAAGAACAGTTGGCCGAGCGCAAGGCGAGGTAGTATGCCGCTCGCTGCCGGCAGTAATGCGAGCACTTTCTCATTTCCCGCATCGACCTTGTTGATATGCCGATGGCTACCCAGCTGTGAGCAGGGCCTCGATGCCAGGAGCTCGTCGCTGGTTCCAGATAATCTGGGAGCCTTGCACCGAGAGAGCCTCCCAGGGCACCACCAATAATCTCTAACACTCGATTGAGCGGTTGTTCATCGCGCGCCTGATAGAGCGCAATACCCATGCCGGCAGTAGCCCCGACAGGAACATGTACCCTACGACAAGGCATTTTCGTACCTCCTCGAGCCCTGGAAACACTTCTCAAAAGCCAGTCCGCTCGTCAAGTCCTTTCTTCTCGAACGGTAACTGAAGGAAAAGAAAAGGAGGCGATCCCGTCTTTGGGAAGCCTCCTTGCGCACTAATACGGCTCGAAGATCCGGCGGAAAACCCCCGTCACCCGAAGCGTGTTCTCGATCTGCGACCGCGGTCTCTGCGACTTCGCGACCTCGGTGAAGGCGTTGAAGAGAGACCAGGCCGTCCGAGGCTCGAACTCGGGGTACCGAGGTTCATCCCATGCGTTCAGCACTTTCGGGAGCTGGGACGCTGGAAGCACACGCCCCCGGATCGCCTCCACCATCAGATGGTGAGCATCGGCACGACAAAGCTCTCGAGCCCTCCAAGCTGCGATTTCCGCGTGCTGGCGCTCCCGCATAGCACTCACCTTGGAGAGCATACGGTAGATGAGATCGGGCAAGTCCCGGAAAACATTGGCCGTGTGCTTCCGGTGCATGCTGGCCTCGCCGGAGAAGGCGAGATTATCGCAACAGAACACTCGGGTACCGGCGACGAGTCCGAGGGCGAGCGAACGATCGTACGAGCTTCGGAGTCCTACGGCGAGGGCATAGTCAGCGTGGCCGTGGCTATTCGTGCAGGTGAACACCCCGAACATCTGGCGTCCGTCCTTCGCAAGGGCGAAGCGCTTCTCGGTGATCGTGAGGCCGAAGCGGGGCACGTGGATTTCGACCTCCTCGACGAAGCGACCATAGGGCACGGGGACGTAGGAGTCAGTTTCTTCCGGGACGGGCACAGAGGCGAGGTCAGCCTTCGTGGCCTCCCAGCCACCGCGATGGAGAACAAGCTTGGAATCCATGAACACTTCTCCTTTTTCGGGAATAGATGTCGCCTTGAGTCTCGATCGAGAAGAAAGAGACTTCCGGCCAGGACTGGGGAAGAAAAGGGGGCCCTCGGTGAAACCGGGAGCCCCGCGCATGAGAAGGAGCGACGTCGAGTCCGTCAGCCGCCCAGCCAGGATTGGCAGTGTGCGAAGTACTCGCACTCGGTGCATCGCCAGGAAGGATTCGGGTAGAAGTGTCGGGCTGAGATCGCCCGGGCTATTCCGGCGATGAGCCGGGCGGTCCAGGCGAGATCCTCGACCGTCCGGGTCGTCTCATGCCGCTCGAGACGTGGGACCTTGGTCTTCACGAGCTGATCGAGTCTGAGCTTGGGCATTCGGCCCTCGCGAAGGAGGTAAACCAAGGCGTAGGTCGAGAGCTGCAGGTGTCTCTCTAGTCCTCCCTGTTCGAGGGTGCGGGCTGCGGTCTTAAGCTCAACCAGGAGATCGCCCTCCTCAACGAGATCGATCGCGCCGTGGAGCCGGACATCGAGGACTTCACCGGTTACGGGATCGATGAGGTCGATCTCGAATCGGTCCTCGATCCGGAGGGGAACCGATTCCAGCGCTTCGGGTAGGTAGAGTTCGAGAAGGTCTCGCCCTTTCTCGGCAAGGAGATCCTTCGACTCGCGATCCGAGAAGACAACGGGACCTAGGTTCGCCGCATACCAGTCCGCCTCGAAGATCGCGAGCACTTCCTCCTGGGTTGGAGTACCACCGGCAAGTCGTTCCCGGTGGAACCACTCGACGGCGGCATGAACCGATGAGCCGAAGGCGAGCGCTGCGGCCCGCCAGGGTGGTGGAATCCGGTCGACGTACTGGAAGCGATACTTGAGAGGACAGGCGAGGTAGGCCTGCACTTGCGAGATGCTAACGGGCTCCATCGGCGGATTCCTTCAGGAGCTCGTCGATCCCGTGGGTCGCTTGGAGCTTCGTGACGTCGTCGAGGGACTCGACTCCGAAGAAGTCCTTCAGGTAGTCGTGCGCTTGGGCGGCGGCCATTCTCCTTCCCGCAAGGATGCGGAAGAGGTATCGCCGCTGCGCATCGGTCATTGGAACACCATTGCCCGAGGTGCCCACCTTCGAAGTAGTGCCAGAGTGCTGGGCACCCGACCCGAGGTCCGATCCATTCGGGAGAGTGTCCTCGCCGTCCAACTCCTCAAAGGAGATGACGCCGATATTCACTGCATCGCGGAGGGCGCGGGCCTTCGCCCGGGTCTCGGCCATGCGGATCAGGTGCGGGATGATGAACGAGTTCACGCTTTCGGGACTCGCGTCGCCGATCGCCTCGAAACGCCCTTTCGCCGTCTCGATGACGACCTTCGCGATCGCCGTCCTGCCGTTCTCATCCGAGGGGACCTGGACAAGCATGGTCTCGATTTTGGCGAGGCCTTCCTCGTGAGCCTTCGAAAGAAGGCCCTGGTAGGTGACGACTTCTTTGGTGCCGGTAACACGGCCGTTGCGGTCCTTGAACTCGATTGTTCGAGTGAGCTGGTCCGCCTTCATCGCTGAACCTCCTTGATGTCAGAGAGCCTTAACGCAGGGATGGAGTACCCCGAGATTCAGCGTAGGAGAAGGATGTTGTTGGTCGTATATGGGGCGATGTGCAATTCAACGAACAGTCTGTGGACAAACCCCCTGAGAACTGCGGCAGTCGCTGAATGCGTCCGCGTCGAGACTCTGATATCGTAGAGCGTCGCAGTAGGTCAACAGCAAAGGAGGCAACAATGCCTAAAATAGCCGTCAAGGACGCGATCGAGGCCGCGCTGAAATTCTTCAGTGAGGCGTATGACACACGTCCCTTTCAGGATGTATTGCTAGAGGAGGTCGAGTTGTCCGAAGATGAATCGAAATGGTCAGTAACCATTGGCTTCTCGAGGCCCGTCCCAAAACAAGAGGTATCGATTGCCAATATTCTTCGAACTGATTACCAGCGGGAGTACAAGCGGATTATGATTGATGCAAACACAGGTGAAGTGCGAGCGATGAAGTTCAGAACGCAATGATCGAGCATCTTCATAATCTCGTCCGGCGATGTGCGCGCTCTGGACTTCTCCTAGACACAAACCTTCTGCTTCTCTATGTCATCGGCCGTTCAGATCCTGATCAGATTGGGAAAGGGCGCGTAGCTATTTTCGCACGAAGCGACCTAACAGTACTTGAACAATTCATGGCACACTTTCACCACCACCTAACAACGCCTAACGTGCTAACGGAGATCAATAGCTTCCTGGGCCAGCTATCTGGCAATCTTCGCGAGAGATGTCGCGAACAACTCCGCAGCGATATCGAGATCTTGGCCGAGCAACATGTTGATAGTCGAAGAGCCTCTCAGCAGGACGCTTTCCTTCGTTTCGGCCTAACAGACTGCGGAATTCATCTGCTTGCTATGAATGCGTGCCTAGTCCTGACAGACGACTTTGCGCTTTCTCAGTACCTGGACAGTAAGGGCCTTGCAGCACTGAACTTTCATCACATCAGGCTAGCAGGCATGTCCTAGTGATTCGTTGGGTCCTCTAAAGCTACCGCCACCGCCAGCGCATCGAACATGTGGAGCCAGTACTTGTCTCGGTGCCCGTAGCCGAGGACCGGGTGAGGAGGTTTGGCAGGGAGGCGCGCCCAGAGTTCGGGAAACCGCTCGGCGAGTTTCCGGGCCACGGCGAACTTCTTGGCATGAGGATCCCCTACCGCTCGAGCGCGAACTTCCGACGGGTAGAGTTCCACGACCCGTAGTCCAAGCTCCCGAGAGCGGGCATGGAGCTCTTGGACGATCACCGACATGAGCGCGGCGCGTTTGGTCGCTTTCCGAAGCGGCTTCTCGATCGCGACGATCGTGGGACAGTGATCCCGGATGTGCCCGAGAATCGCAGCTCGCGCTTGACCGATGACGTCGTGCGGACGGTCACCGTTCCGGAGGGTGTGGACCCCGCTGGCAATAAGCCGCCCGTCGCGGAGCACCGCTACCCCCATCTCTTTCGTTCCTGGGTCGATGCCGAGAGTGGTCGTGGACATTTGAAGTTGGGTGAATGAATGCCCTCCCGAGGGCTGCGTCTCCGGTGCCATCCTGCAGGCTTGCCGAGAGACGCAGCGGCGCTCCGCAAGAGGGAAACGCCACGGGCAACCGCAGAAGCGGCTGCGGGAGGGCGGTAGGCTATTGCCTCGTCTGATGATGAACGGCGAGTGCCACTGCATCGAACAGGTTTAGGAAGTGGCGCTCCTTCCACGCACGGTCCTGCCGGAGATAGATCCGAAGCGGGGCAAAGCGGGTCGCCAGGATGCGAGCCATGTCCCCTTTACTCGTCCAGCCTGAGCCCGTGATCGCGCGCCGGACGGTACCGGCCGGGACCGCGACCACTCTGATTCCCCTGGCACGAATGCGGCGACTCAGAAGTCTCGCCAGATGATGGACGCGCTCGAATGCTGGATTTGTGCTCGGCCAGGTCGCTTCGATGACGACCACGCGCGGGTGGAAGAGTGCGATCCGCTCATCCACCTGGCTGGCGAGGATCGCGAGTCGCTCCCGAAGGGGAAGCGTGAGCGGGGCTGTCAGCACCTCCGCATGGCGGAGTCGGCCGGATGAGGTCAGAACGGCGAGGCCGAGGCCGCGGAGTCCAGGGTCGAGAGCAAGGATCGGCTTAGTTCTGCGTTCCATAGCGTTTGAGGAGATAAAGAAAGAGGGCGGTCCGAGAGCGTCGAATCTCGCTGTCCGGTACGGCGAGGGCGCCAGCGAGGGCACGCTGGATCACGTCATCGGGATACTCCCCGAGTGCCCGCTCGAGAAGTGAAGCATTGACCCGTTCTCCGAGCGCCCGTGTGAGCTTCGCCACCGTGAAGAGCCGTGGTCCAGGTTCCATTGGAGGTGGGGGCGTGGCTGCAAGGTGCTTGAGAGCAATGCGTAGCGTGCCGTTCCGATGTTCGAGCGCGATGTAGCGGGCCTTTCGGAGGTGGCCGATCCAGCTTCGGACGGTGCCCTCGGGAAGCCCCATGCTCTGCGCCAGCTCAGAAGGAGCGATCTCGATGGAGTCGCTTTCCTTAGGAAGCCGACCAAGGAGGGCGAGGTAAAGCCAGAGCGCCATGCGCATCCGGCGGAGATGCACGGCTTCCGGGTGCTCGAGGAGCTGGCGGTCAAGGGTGAGGGTGATGGGTTGATGAGTGGGCATTTGAGTCGTTCGAGAACTTGGCGAGGAGGAAGCGGAAGAGAGCGGCCTTGGACTTGCGGATCTGGTCCGGAGGGGTGAGTCGCACCCGGTGGAGCGCGCGCCGGATGAGATGCATGGGGTGGTGGCTGAAGAGCTCCTCGAGCTCGGCCGTCTCTGATTCGCCGAGGATTGCCCGGGCTTCCGCCAGGAGCTCGGCCCCTTCCCCCGGCCCCCCATCCCGTTGCTGCTTTTTAATAAACGTAGCTGCACGTACGTAGCTGCTGCTGACAGGTACCTCTCTATGCAATGAGTCCGCTAATTCGCTGTTACGGGGCCAGAAAGGCAGCGAAATGACAAGGTATGGCGAAGGCGATCGGACGTCGACGAGCTTCGCACCGACGAGAAGGGTAAGCCAGCGGTCGATCTCAGGTTCTGCCACTTGCAGCCGGTCGGCGAGTCTTGCACGAGACTGGACCACGATTCCCTGGGTGCTCGCCGTGAGCACCAGAGAGAGATAGAGCCAGAGACTCGTGCCAATCCTCGACGTTCCCTGCGTGCGCGCGAGTGGCGCCTCAAGCAGGTTGCGGATCTCCTCCGTGAGCTTCATACGTCTGGTGTTAGGCCCGGCTGTTCTCCGGGCGATAGAGCGTCTTATACAGCGCTTCGGTCAGCGTATCGAGTGCGCGGGCTAGCTCGAAGGCGTGGATGAGCGTGGGCAGCGTTTGCCCCCGTTCCCAGGCTGAAACCATGCTGCGCGTGTGGCCGACCATCGTGGCAAGATGCTTTTGCGAGAGCCCTGCCTGTAGCCGGTAGACTCGGATCGCGTTCGGGAAGCGCACACGCCGCGTCGACAAGCGCTGCGTGTACTGCATATCTTCCATGCTCTTACCATACGCGCTGCATGGCCAGGTAAAAGAGGGTGTTAGGTGCACAAGTGCAGACCCTCTGTGGACAAGTGTTCCAAGAGCCGAACACAGAGGGGGCGACGTCCCGCACATCGCACCTCCTGTGGAAAACTCTAGACCAGAAGTGGCGAAGTCACGGACGTCGCCCGATCTACGCCCGGGTCTGCCTCCTTGGCACACTGAGACCATGGCCCTCACACAGAAAGCCATCGATGAACTCAAAGTCATCCATAAGCGCCACGCCGGAGAGACAATCTCCGATGACGAGGCCTGGGCGATGGGGAATCGTCTTCTCAGGATCTTCGCCATCCTGGCGCGACCACCGGCGCGCCAATCGAATGAGGTTCGCACTGCGTCTCGGTTGACTGATGAAGCCGAACGCACCTAGTATGGATTGATTACTATGTAATTCTCACGTTCGTGCCCCGCTTCATCCTCTACGCTAGAAAATCCACCGAGTCCGAAGACCGACAGGTGCTTTCCATCGAATCGCAGATCCGCGAGCTGACGGAGTACGCCCATGCACAGAAATTCGAGATTGCGTCGGTCCGCTCCGAATCCCGCTCAGCCAAAGCACCGGGGCGCCCTGTGTTCGGTCAGATACTTGCCGATATCGCGCACGGGCGAGCCGATGCCCTCCTTTGTTGGAAGCTCGACCGGCTGGCACGCAATCCCGTCGATGGGGGAGCCCTTATCTGGGCGATCGATCAGGGAAAGCTTAGGGAGATTGTCACGCGTGAAAAGACCTTCACCAACCGAGGGGACGAGAAGTTCTGGATGCAGCTCGAGTTCGGGATCGCGAAGAAGTACATCGACGACCTCTCGGACAACGTGAAGCGAGGACTGCGGGCAAAGCTCGCTCAAGGCTGGCGACCTGGGCTGGCCCCGCTTGGGTATCGGAACGACCTCGCCGGCAAGACCCTCGTTTTAGATCCTGACCGCTCGCCACTTGTCCGAAAGATCTGGGATCTGGCTCTCGCGAGCTACTCGCCGGTGGAGATCCTCCGAATCGCAAACAAGGAGTGGGGTTTCCGGACGCCACGCAGGAAGAAGAGCGGCGAGCTACCCCTTGCCCGGAGCACACTCTACAAACTCCTTACGAACCCCTTCTACTACGGTCTCGTCGTCTACAGTGGTGAGTCCTATCCCGGGGCCCATCAGCCCCTGGTTACGAAAGATGAATTCGACCGCGTTCAGGAGCTTCTCGGGCGGCCGAACCGGGAGCCCTATCGGCGGTGGCCTTTCGCCTTCCGTGCCATGATCCGCTGCGGCGAGTGCGGCATGAGTGTGACTCCCGAAGAGAAGGTGAACCGCTACGGCTCGAAGTACACGTACTACCACTGCACCAAGCGCCGCCGGGACTATCGCTGTGGGCAGCGAACGATCCGCGCCGAACGCCTCGAAGCCCAGATCGTTGAGATTCTCGGACGGATCGAGGTTAATGATGCCTATCGAGACTGGGCGCTGGCCAACCTCCACGTGGTCCACGATGAGGACACGAAGAGCAGCCAGTCGGCAGTCCAATCTCTGCAGAACGCAGACGTGGATATCCAAAAACAAGTCCACGCGCTTCTCGATCTGCGTCTCAAGCGCTTCCTAACGGATGCAGAGTATGGGGAGAAGAAGCGGGCACTTGTGGCGGAGCAACTCCGCCTCCAGGAGCAGCTCAACGATTTTGACGGACGCCCCAAGCAATGGTTAGAACTTTCCGAGAAGGCGTTTTTCTTTGCCAATCAGGCCCGGAATCGCTTTACCGGAGGTTCGATGGAAGAAAAGCGAGAGATCGCGATTGCGGTCGGTTCGAACTTTGTCCTCCGAGACCGAATTTTGCGAATTGAACTGCAAAAACCCTTCCGCCTTATCGAGGAGGCGCGTCAAAATCCACGACATCGGGGGCTCGTGGACGGAATACGAACCTTTTTCGAAGAGCATCCGAAGCTTATCCAATGGCCGAGTTTCTGTCGAGAAGGAGCCTCTTCCACAGCGTCATCACCACACGAAACCAGTGTAGCCTCAGGCCTTTCGGAGGCGTAGGTGGGGTGAGGTGCGACATTCCACACGTGATGGGGATAAAAAAGTCCCGTAACCCTTCTTAAGGTGTTCGGTCTTCACAATGGTCCCGCCGGTGTACGGCTCAGTCCACGTCGGTGCTCTTCAAGACCCCTTGCTTCACAAGCATCGGGATAAGAACACCGGCCTTATGCAAATCAAGAAACGTTTTGGCGGCTGATTTCATCAACTCCTCATCAGTTTGTTCTAATGCTCTAGGCATGACCTCACGGAGCGCTTTTGGCGACTTATCGGAGGTCATTGCATTCTCGAGAACTCGTCTCATTTCTGCTTTCGACATCAATCGGACTAGGATTCTCTGTGATTCGATCCAATCCTCAGGAATGTCCGGAATTGGTGGGTGTGAGATGTATCTTATCCGGTACGCCTTATCACCAAACTTACCAGTTGTGGCATCGACAACTTCGGCAATGTCCGTCCATGCCGTAAGGACGATGTCGCCAATTCGAAACTCTCGCTTAAGCTTATTAATTAGCTGGGAGGCTTCAGACTTCTCGAAGTGCTTCCCCATGACCTTATCGATACCTTCAGGATCATCAACCCCGGCCAATCTATGTGCCAAGTGCATTATGTGCATCCCAAGAAGACCTATGTAGGTATAGTTCGCCCTTATATGCTTTGAGTTATTCTCATCTTGTCCATAGTCATGGCTTCCCAACATCGGGTGCACGGATTCGCTGGTCCGTGAGTAGCCTCTTCCGTATGATACTCCCAATGCGGCGCGCTCGTCCGGCGTAGCCACAGCTAAAGCGTCCATATAGATACTAGTCCTACGAACAAAGACGCTTGGTTTATGTTTTTTGAAGTTACCTTCATCCACAAACCACAGACTTGGCACTCCTAGAGTCTTTAGGTCGGTTGCGATGCGTTTTTCAAAATCACTTACAGCACTTTGAGTGTTCTCAATTACCTTGTCGGCATAAAGGCTTCGGAAATCCTTCAGTCGGGTTAAATCGAGGTCTAGGCTCTCAGCATTCAAGAACACTCTATATTCCTCATTGCGCTTTGTATTTCTGTCGAAGAGGATGACCAGGCTTAGCAATTCGATAAGCTTGCGGATACGATATGTCTGCTTATCGTAAATGGAACCCCACACCATCCGGGCTAGACGGTCCGTATGGTGGTCGATTTGCTCTTCCTTGATGTAGCCTTGGTCCTCAAGGAGGCTCGTTGCCGCTTTCATGACCTCCTTGCATACTCCATACAGAAACAGCTTTTTCGCGTCATCCGGACTAACCCAGTCGAAGGTTGCTTGCTGATAGAAGGTATCGTCGCTATATAGAGCGTCCATCAAGTGAATGGCCGACCTCATCGGTGCAGAAGAGAAATACCTGTACCGCTTTTCTTCTTCATCAACAATCTTGACCGTTGGTTTGATCTTCGGGTCAGGTGGAGCCTTTTGATTGTCGTCTGTTTGGTCCGACATGAGTTCTTGGTTAATTCGAGCGCCAAATGCTCTAAACATGAACTGCCGCGTTGGCAATCAATGGCTGTTAATAACAGCGAAACATAGGCCGGGGGCCGGGTCAAGAGTCAAGACGACCAAATTGATCTAGAGAAAGTACTTCTTAAAAGGATTAATGTTCGCACATCTCATCCTCCTCACGATATGGAAGAGACAACTTGCGACGTCGCAAGTATCTCCAAGTACCGAAAACTCCGCTGGGTGTAGCGGAGTTCTTGTTTTGTCCACATGATGTGCGGGTTCTGATACGTAAACCCCACTATCCGGGGGCTCGTAGACGGAATCCGAACCTTTTTCCAAGAGCATCCGAAGCTTATCCAATGGCCGAGTTTCTGTCGAGAAGGACGAGGCAAGTGACTCTAATAGTACTGATTCCAGAATACGTGTCGCGGAATCTTCAGTGTAAGATGGCGGAAGTGCGGCGGAAGGGACATGCTGTGGATTACCTTCGGTAGACGGAGAACTGGCGGCGCCGAGAACTGGGAGGAGTATGCCATGCAAATCCCAAGCTCGTGGGAGCTGATTGTCGGCTCTCTGATTACCCTTGGGTTCGGTTTGAAACTCGTAGAAGTTGCTCTCTCGACCCGTTGGGTGATCCGGCACGGCGAGGTCTTTGCCTCTGAGTTGAGTGAGCTCAAGAGAACCTGGAGAACCTCGATTCCAGATACTGCCGCATTCCATGCACTCTGCCGACTACACCGCCGCCCCGTTCAGCTTGAGGAGTGGCCGGTCGCAAGATTTCTAAGGCTCGCTCCAGCCGTCTTCCAGCGCCCCCTTGTCGACTATGTCTACCGCTTTCCTACCCTCCTCCTACTGGAAGCCACGTTCCTGTGTCTTGCAGAGAGCGAAATCCTTCTCGCCATCGGCATAGCGCTCATGCTGGCTGGTCTTTGGCTGGAGGCGGTTCACATACTCGCCAACCGTCTCATCCTTGGGCAGCTCGATCATGCGTATTGGCGCACCGTCGTTGTTCGCGTCTGGCCCTACACGATGATTCAGCCTGGCGAATTGTTTCCAAGCCGCCGTCGTGTGGTGCGGAAGTTTGTCGAATTGTTTGGCTGGCTCCTGATCTTGACTCTGATCGGCTACACGAGCATCTACGTTGCACTGGTCCGGACCGGCATCGGCGCATTCGAGGGCATTCGACGTAACGTGTATGGAATCGCGGACGCGTTCTACTTTTCCGTGATTACTCTGGCGACTGTGGGCTACGGCGATGTCTACCCCGGCCCTGAAGCAACGATAGCTCGTCTGATCGTGGCAAGTGAAGTGATTGTCGGCTTTGCCTTGATCGTCATTCTCTTGACATCGTTCACGATGACCATCGACGAGCCCGGAGACTCATAGGCCGGCTCGCGATTGTCATCCCTTGACACAATTCGGAGCAACGTGGTAAGTGTCCCAGCGCTCCTGCCGAGACACCCCCACAGCGCCATGCCAAGACATTTCGCCTTGGCAGTAGTAGTGTGGGGGTGTCATGGCGCGAGCAATAGCCGTCTTCCTTTTGGTAGTTCTCGTCATTGGTTGCGAGAAGGCGCAGAGAGAAACAGAAGTCTCGACAAATTCGCCGCCGCCAATTAGCGGGTTCTCGTACGAACACGGAGGAGGGTACGTGATCACGCCGGATGGCGACATCTACTATCGCTCATTATTCGATGATCATAAACCTCAACTCATCGGGAACTTCTGGTCGGGGAAAGCTATGAAGCGGTAACGGCCTAAGGGAGCAGATGGAAGGGGACGAGATAATTCTCGTCCCCTTTTAAGTTCGTCAGAGCCTGGGCGGTTTGAGATTCGAAGCGGGGAGCGGCTCGCTTGGAAGTCCGCTACATCGATTTCATGATGTGGTATTGCGGCATGCGATGTGACGAGCGGACTTTGGCGCTTTCCTTTTATGAGCACGCTCGCATGCTCCGGATTACGTCACCGACGATCCTTGTTGACTTAAGCGACTTCCCGGAGACCCGTCGTTGGTGTGACAAAGAGTGTGACTATCTATGGGAGAAAGGCATCCTACGAGAAACGCTTGATGAGCGTTCCGCTGCTATTTGAAGGGCAGAAGCATTCATCTAGTCCCAGCCGAGGACGCCGTCGACATCGAAACTGGGAACATCACCATAGTACTTGCATGCCCTCATGATGAACTCGAAGACCCGTTCGTCCTTGAGGGAGTGCTTGGGATAGGGTGAGCGTATCTCGAGGCCTGCTCCTCCATGGGTAGATGCGCCATCATAATGAAACGGGAAGTTGGTCACATACACTGCGGTAAACGGGGTCGGGTTGTCAGGAGAAGCCGGATATTGCTCGTTGACCACCTTGAGAATCTCTGGCCGCCAGGTCTCATTGATCGTCTCAACCTCCGCGTGTGGAGAATTGATATCGATGAAGATGAGAAAGGGCCTATCACCAGGGCCCTGCTGGGCTGCTTCTCGGATATGGCGTGCCACACCAGCCCGCAGGAGAGTGTCGTCACTCCGCTCTCCTTCCATATGCAAGACGCCAGGGCGACGTCTGCTCTTTGCCTCAACAGCGATGGATTCCCCCGAGGTGGGGTCGGTCGCATAGAACTCGCAATGCTTTTCAGTGGCACTGGGGTCATTAAGGAACTCAATCGTGTAGCCGAGCCGAGCGAAGATGGCCGCAATGCCAAGTTCATAGCGGGCACCTTGAAACTCGTTGCGGCCACGGAGCCGTGCAATCAGATCCTCAGGTAACCTTTGCGCGTGAATGAGGCTGCACACGTCAAAGGCGACGGAAAGCAGGTATTTCGTCGGGCCATCAACGATGGTGCTCTTTATCTCTGGCACGGGCTGATTCTGAGCCTGAGATCCTGTCATGAGAGCCCGGGCAGCTTCAAAGCACGTCATGAGGTAATGCTTCTCCGTTGTCTTTGTCTGTTCCTCCCGCCATTCCTTCCCGAGAACGTCGTGGAGGATGGACAAGATGAACTCATGGAAGGTTTCCTGCGGAGGTCGATTGTAATAGACTCTGCTGCCAAGCCCCCCCAGCTTTTGTCCCTCAGCGACTATCGGTGTGACGTAATTGATCCTTATTCCGCGCTCAAGCAGACGGTCCTGCTCTCTTTGGATCTTCGCCAATTGGGCAGCTGCTTCCGTGAGAGGAGAGGTCTGGTCCAAGTGACACTTCTTATACTTCTTGCCACTGCCACACGGGCAGGGATCATTGCGGCCGATCTTCATTGAGCTGATGAACATTAGTGGGTTCGAACGTCTCTCTTGGTCTGTGGATCATACTGGAACGATTGTTAGATCTGAACTGTGGAGTATAACTCAAAACTCCGCTGGGTGTAGCGGAGTTCTTGTCTTGTTCACAGGATGTGCGGGTTCTGATACGTAAACCCCACTATCCGGGGGCTCATAGACGGAATCCGAACTTTCTTCCGCGAGCATCCGAAGCTTATCCAATGGCCGAGCTTCTGTCGAGAAGCAGCTTCCTCCACAGTGTCATCGCCACACGAAAACAGTGTAGCCCCAGGCCTTGCGGAGGCGTAGGTGGGGTGAGGTGCGGTTGGCCGCACCTCTTTGGGGATCAAAGGATGCATTGGCCCACTGCCAGGCCTCGTACGTCTCGATTCCTACCCTGGACATTGTGTTGTGACTTCAGTACATTAACCGTGAGGCGTCAGGATTTCGTGAGTCGTCTCCAAGGTGCTCAAGGAGAGTGGCGAATGCCGCCTATATTGTTATTCATAATAACCGGGATCGCCGCCGCCGCTCTGGCAGCTGTTGGCAAAACGGTAGCCGAACTGTGCATCGACTCCGTCAAGGGAAGGAACAAGAAATCGCGACGCAACTTATCCGGAGTGTGGCACGCTGCTTGGCAGACCTCTGTTGAAGGCAAAACGAACATCAATACCGAAGTCCTGAAGATCACCCAGCGAGGTTACCGGTTATCAATTGCGAACGAACTGCCCAGTCCTGAAAATAAGATCGGAGGCTATCTATGGCAAGCAGAGGCGAAACTATACGATAACGAAAGGATAATCGGATGCTATGTCGCCACGGATCCGAATGTGCTGTCAAAGGGGAGTCTCTATTTTCTCATGAACCACAATGGAGCGTTTCTTATCGGCAAGTGGGTGGGATGCAACTATGATTCCCAATTCATATGGGGCTGGGGAGTCATTGCAAAGGACCTTGACGTCGCCCTTGCGAAACTGGATGCGTTGGTGGCCTCCTTCCCTGAAGGACGGTCACAACTCAAGTTGCCACCTGGGGAGGAGTAATGAATAACTTCATTCAAGTCGTAACAGCCACTGAAAAGAAGGAGCAGGCCGAGCACATCGCGAAGGCCATTATCGACCAGAGATTGGCCGGATGCGCTCAGATCCTGGGACCGATCACCAGCATCTACCACTGGAAGGGAAAAGTTGAGCGAGCCGAAGAATGGCTCTGTGTCCTGAAGACTCGCGCGGACCGTTTCGGGCAGTTAGAACAGGCAATCAAGTCTTTGCATCCGTATGAGACCCCTGAGATTCTGGCGTTCCCTGTTTCCGCCGGTAGTGCTTCGTATCTAGATTGGCTTACTGGGGAGTTGAACGAGGCTAGGACATGACGAAGAGGCAACCTAAACAATGAGAAAGATCACAGCTGACCAATTCATGGATCTGGGAGATAAGCAGCGCGTCGCCCGTACTATCGCTGATGCAGTAGACTTGCTTATCGCTCATGGATTCTTTACCCCGGCGTTCTGTCTGATTGCCGCTGGTATCGACGGAATAGCGGGGGGCGAGCGCGACAAATATCTTGCCGCCCTCGAACAGCACTTCCCCGATTTGTGTCGCAGACTTGGTGCGGAGGTTTTCTACGCCAAGTATCGCAACGGGATGATTCACGAATACAGCCCAAAGAAGGGGTTCGGACTTACCGAGGACAAGGAGGTAGGTCCAGTAATAGTCGAGACGCTCATCGTTGATGGCCATTCGGATCCTCTTATTTGCGTCAATGTGGAAGCCTTAGCCAGGCAGTTCAAAACCTTCGTTGACGCGTACACTACTTCACAGCATCCGCAGTAATCCCGATCGGCGACGGCGCAGGTTCGCACGTCTCATCCTCCTCACCGTGGGGAAGAGGAAACTTGCGGCGCGGCAAACATCTCCAAATACCGAAAACTCCGCTGGGTGTAGCGGAGCTCTTGTCTTGTCCACAGGATGTGCGGGTTCTGATGCGTAAACCCCACTATCCGGGGGCTCGTAGACGGAATACGAACCTTTTTCCAGGAGCACCCTACCGCCATTCAATGGCCGCGGTTCTGCTCGGCACCACTTGTCAGCACCGTAGCATTGCCCGCTGAGTGATGACAAGGGAGTGTGAAGTCACATTCGCCAGACAAGGTGTGCACAACGGCCGAGTACGGCATACCCTTTCAAGGACTGCAGAAAAAGTGAAACTCCACGTTTCCAGGCAGGCAAGCCGATTGCGCGTGATTTAGCAGACAGTGGATCTTGTTCCCTTGGGTGAACTTAGCGGGAGATCTCCGGACAAACCTGGCCTGAAGGCGTAGTGGGCGCCCACGGCGCTCCGGTGGTAAGAAGAAGGTTCTTCACGGGACCAAACCCTTACCCAGGAGATCGCCATGAG
>Ga0137428_1000266_pt1 | contig 23154 bp, 21 predicted proteins | sample EasRivERMZT718_2_FD_102305 | JGI IMG/M metagenome (GOLD analysis project Ga0137428, IMG submission 102305) | Soil microbial communities from meander-bound floodplain in the East River, Colorado, USA - East River MetaG ERMZT718_2 | ecosystem: Environmental > Terrestrial > Soil > Floodplain ...
CGAAAACCTCCTCAGCGCGCTTGATCAGCAGCCCTTCCTCGATCTGCGCCGACAGGCTCGGCATGACATCCTTCAGCGCCTCGTGATGGAGGGCCGCGATCCCCAGCACACCCGCTCCGCTGGTCAGCGTCCGGCGCCCTATTTCGTACGCCCGCCGCAGCGCCTGCTCGTTGGGACGAACGATGTAGTCCCGCAGAACCTCGGAATACTCATCCTGGATGTCACTGGGGACCTGGAGGCCACTCGGGCTCTCGCTCACTGCCCGCCCCCGTGATCGTACGACGGCGCCGGTGGGCTGCCCGCCCGCCACTTCCGGGCGGTTACCGTCGTCTTTTTACCCGGGACAGAGATGATGTCAAGGCTGTCCATGAGTGCCTTGATTCCCCTCAGACCGAGGCCCAGGCCGCCCGCGACGGAGTACGAGGCCTGCAGCGCCTCCTTGAGGTTCGGGATCCCAGGTCCCTCGTCGCGGGCGATCACGACGATGCCACGCCGGCCTTGGTCCTCGACGGCGTGAAAGAGCATCTCTCCACGTCCGGCGTAGTCGACGATGTTGCGCGCCAACTCCGTGATGACCGCGGCCAGCATCGCTTGTTCCATGGGCGAGAAGCCGATCTCCCCGGCCAGCATTCGGCCCTTCTGACGAGCGGCAATCACGTCGTCGTCGTTGCGGATGTCCATGCGTCCTTTGCGGTTCGCGAGTAACGGCATCATTTTCCGACATTCTGGATCATGGATCAACCCCATCGTCGGATACACCCAGCCGCTCCGTCCATCGGGTGTATCCCCGATGGCTCCATCGGGGGACCCCTCTCCAGCCCGGGTGGTATATTCGCTCGGTCATTGCGGTACCCACGGAGGGATGGCCTATGCGTTTGCGCATCATAATTGCCGAGGATCACACCATCGTCCTGGAGGGGTTGCGGGCGCTCCTCGAGAAGGAAGGGTTCGAGGTCGTCGGGCAGGCCGAGGACGGCCGCACGGCCGTTGAGCTCGCGCGGCGCTTCACGCCGGACATCGCCGTCCTGGACATCAAGATGCCGGTGCTCAACGGCATCGACGCCGCGCGCGAAATCGTCCGGGCTTCGCCGGACACGCGGACGATTCTCCTGACGGTCCACAAGGAGAATCCGTACGTCGTCGAGGCGCTGCGCGCGGGGGTGAGCGGCTACCTGCTGAAGACGAGGGCTACCAGCGACCTGGTGCAGGCAATCAAGGAGGTCTCCCGCGGCGCGCTCTATATCAGTCCCGGGCTGGACCGCGACGTGGTGAAAGCGTTTCTGGAGAACAAGGATGTCAAGAGCAGTCCGCTCAGCCCGCGCGAGCGTGAGGTGCTGCAGCTGATAGCCGAAGGCAAGTCGACCAAAGAGGTCGGCGTGATCCTCGGGATCAGCGTCAAGACAGCCGAATCGCACCGCACCAGGATCATGGAAAAGCTGGACATCCACGAGACGGCGACCCTCGTGCGTTATGCCATCCGCCAGGGCATGATCGACCCCTGAACGCCGGGAACCGTTGCAGGCCGATCCCGGCACCAGTTTGCAGGATTCACCGGATGGATCCGACGGCCGATGTAACCTAGGCTTGGGTTTGTAAAACCTGACGCGAGGGGCCCTCGCGACGAGGCGCTCGTGGAACAATCCCCCCCCAGGCTCTTGTAGGTGGCCGCCAAAATCCTCGTCGTCGAGGCTGACGAGGTCCTCAGGCACTTTCTCCGGAGTCGCCTGGAAGCCGAAGGGTTCAGGATTGTCACGGCGACCGATGGCGAACAGGCTCTCCGCGCCGTGGGCCGCGAGATGCCGGACGCGATCATCCTGGATCAGGTGCTGCCCGAGCTGGATGGTCTGTCGGTCTGCCACCGCCTCCGCGCGGACCCCGAGACGGCCCACATTCCCATCCTCGTTCTCAGCGGCGAAGGGGATCACATCGACCAGATCGTGAACCTCGATCTCGACGCCAGCGACTTCATGACGAAGCCTTACAACGATCATGAGCTGTTCGCCCGCCTGAGGTCCCTGTTGCGACGGACGGCACTATCTCCTCCGATGCGCATGATCCACGCCGGCAGCATTGAGGTCGACCTGGACCGCTACGTGGTGAAGGTCGGCGACGAGGAGGTGCGGTTCACGTCGAAGGAATTCGAGCTTCTTCGTACCCTCATGGAGGCCAAGGGTCGGGCCCTCCGCCGCGAGTTCCTGCTGGAGAAGGTCTGGGGCTACGGGCGATCCTCCGACGTCGAATCGCGCACGGTCGACGTCCATATCCGGCACCTCAGGGAGAAGCTGGGCCCGGACGGGGACCGCATCCTCACGGTGCGCAACGTCGGCTATCGGTTCGACATGTCGCTCGCGCTGCTTCTGAAGGCGGGTGGGGCCGACTCCTCCTGATCCCTGACCGCGAAAGACTCGGACCGCTTCATCGAGTTCGTCAGTGCCGGGGGACGCTGCGCAGGGCTTCCATCACCTGCTGGGGTGATTGGGCGTTCCTGATGGTGTCCAGGACGCCGGGGACCTTGACGACCCAGGCGATGCGGGCGAGCAGATCGACGTGCAGGCGGGTGGAGTCGGGCGGGCCCAGCAGGAGGAAGACGACGCTCACGGGCTTGCCGTCGATGGCCTTGAAGTCGACCCCATCGGGGACGAGGCCCAGCGTCACGACCATGCTCGAGCAGGTCGGGCTCTTGGCGTGCGGCACGGCGACCCCGCTCCCCATGCCGGTGGACATCGTCCGCTCCCGCTCCAGCAGGCGCGAGAGGGCCTCCTTCGGGTCGCGGATGGCCCCCGCGGCCGCGGCGGACTCCACCATCATCTGAAGACAGTCGGGCATGTCCCTCGGATGGAGGTCGGTGAAGATCAGACTCTCGCGCAGGAAATCGGTCAGTGTCATCATCGATGATTGTTGGAGGATACCCGAAGCTGGAGTATCCCGTCTCCGGCAGGGGCAAGCGGCCGATTATAGCAGGAGCCCGGAAGCAAGCTCCAGAACGCGCGACGGGAAAACACCAAGGTAGATCACTCCGGCCACCCCCGCGCCTATCCCAAGAGCGAGGGGGAGCGTCATCGTCACGGCCGCCGGCTCGGAGACCGGCTCGCGCATGTACATCGTGACGACGACATTGAGGTAGTACGCGGCGGCGAGCGCCGAGTTCAGCAGACCCACCGCGGCCAGCCCGTACAGCTCCGCGTCGACGGCGGCCCTGAAGATATAGAACTTGCCGAGGAACCCGGCCGTCAGCGGCACCCCCGTCAACGACAGCATGAACAACGTCATCGCGGCCGCGAGCGCCGGGTGGCGCCGCCCAAGGCCGGCGAAGGAGGCGATGTCCTCCCCCTCGCCCCTGCCGCCGCGCGCGCGATCGATGGCCAGGATGACGGCGAACGCCCCGAGATTCATGAAGAGATAGGCCGCGAGGTAGAAGACGACGCTGGCGATGCCGTCCTCGGAGCGCGCCACCACGGCGACGAGGATGTAGCCGGCGTGGGCGATGCTCGAGAGGGCCAGCATCCTCTTGATGTCGCGCTGGACCAGCGCGACCACGTTGCCCGCCGTCATGGTCAGCGCCGCGAGCACGGTCAGCAGCTTCGTCCAGTCGGCGGTGAAGGGACCATCCCAGAACATGGGGGCCGTGACGACGCGCAGCACCGAGGCGAAGGCGGCGGCCTTCGTGCCGGCGATCATGAAGGCCGTGACCGGCGTGGGGGCTCCCTGATAGACATCGGGGAGCCAGTAGTGGAAGGGGAAGGCGCCGATCTTGAACAGAAAGCCGACCATGGCCAGTCCGAACCCCAGAAGCAGGATCGCTCCGGCGGAGTCGCCGGTCGCGGCGGCGAGCTGCACCATCCTCGAGAGATCCATCGTCCCGGTCGCCGCGTACATGAGCGCCATGCCGTAGATCGTGAAGCCGGTGGAGAACGCGCCCAGGAGGAAGTACTTGATGCTGGCTTCCAGCGAGCGATCCTGCCAGCGCGTGTAGCCGACGAGGATGTAGAGAGGAAGCGACAGGATCTCCAGTCCCAGGAAGAGGATGAGCAGGTTGTTCGAGGCGGACATCAGCATCATGCCGGCGGTCGCGAACAGCACCAGGACCCAGTAGTCGCCCGACGTGCCGTCGACATCACGCTGATCCTTCAGCGAGGTCAGCGAGAGGAGCATGGCGATCGCCGCGATGACGAGGAAGAGCATGTGGAAGCAGAGGGCGAAATGATCCATCCGGATCATCCCCCCGAGCGTCTCGACCGATCCCGGGGAACGATCCCACAGTCTCAGGACGGCGATGGCCGGGGGGATCAGCGCCATCAGGGAGACCGGCCCCGCCAGCGCCCGCATTCGCATCGGGCCGATCGCGACCAGCGTCACGTACAGGGCGCCGATGCACAGCGTCGTCAACGGGGCCAGCAGCCCCCAGTCAATTGCGGGCACGGGGATCGGGCCGGCCGTCACAGGAGGTACCAGACGATGACAGCGGCTCCGATCACGTAGGCGATCGCGTAGCTGCGCACGTAGCCGGAATGGAACAGCTTCATCACGTGCCCCGAGGTCAGCATGATCGCTCCGACGCCATTGACCACGCCATCCACCGCCCCGGTATCGAAACGACCCATCCCGCGGCTCAGCGCGTACCAGGGCTTCACGATGAAACGGTCGTAGAGCTCGTCCACGTAGAGCTTCTCCCTGACGGCGACGTAGAACGCGCCCAGGCGGACCGCGATCCGATCGGCGATCTCGGGACGCGTGACCCAGATCCTGAGTCCGGCCGCGATCCCAAAGAGCGCCACGAGCGACGACAGCGCCATCAGGAGCAGCTCGAGGGAGTGTCCCTCGGGATGGGGCGCGGCGATTGCGGCCTCGGGCGCGTGGAAGACCGGAGCGAGCCATGCCGCGAAGGGGCTCTCACCGTGCCCGCCGAACAGCGCACCGATGGGGGCGGGCAGACCGACGAAGCCGGCCGTCAGGGCGAGGGCCGCGAGGACCATGAGCGGGATCATCATGGTCACCGGGGGCTCGTGCGCTGCTTCACCGTGGGCGTCGTGATCGTCATGCGCCGCGCGGCGCGACACACCGAAGAACGTCAACCCCATGAGCCGCGTCATATAGATGGCCGTCATCAGCGCCCCGACCAGTCCCGCGGCCCAGAGCAACGGACTGTGCAGAAAGGCCTTGTAGAGGATCTCGTCCTTGCTGAAAAACCCGGCGGTGAGCGGCACCCCGGCGATCGCGATCCACCCGGCGCTAAAGCAGAGGAACGTGCGCGGCAGCGCGCTCTTCAGTCCCCCCATCTTCTTCATGTCCTGCTCGCCGTGCAGCGCGTGGATGACGGCCCCCGAGCCCAAAAAGAGCAGCGCCTTGAAGAAGGCATGCGTCGTCAGGTGGAAGATGGAAGCCGTGAACGCCCCCGCCCCCGCGGCCATGAACATGTACCCGAGCTGGGAGATGGTGGAGTAGGCGAGAACCTTCTTGATGTCGTCCTGCGCCATCGCGATGAGCGCGGCCAGCAGCGCGGTCGCGGCGCCGACCACAGCCACGACGAACATCGCGTCGGGCGCCAGCACGTAGATCGGCGACAGACGGCACACCATGTAGACCCCGGCGGTCACCATCGTGGCGGCGTGGATGAGTGCCGACACCGGCGTGGGCCCCGCCATGGCGTCCGGGAGCCAGACGTAGAGCGGAATCTGCGCCGATTTGCCCGCGGCGCCGCCGAAGAGCAGCAGAGCGATCGCGGTGACCGAGCCCGGCGACGCGGCGGCCGCGGCCGGGGCGCGCTCGATGAGCGCCGCGATGTCGAAGGTCCCGCCGAAGAGGACCCACGCCCACAGCATCCCGATGATGAAGGAGGCATCTCCGATGCGGTTCACCAGGAACGCCTTGCGTCCCGCGTCGGCGCACCAGCTCTTCGTGTAGAAGAAGCCGATGAGCAGGTAGGAGCAGAGGCCCACCCCTTCCCATCCCACGAACAGGAGCGGCAGCGAGGCGCCGAGCACCAGCGTGAGCATCATGGCCATGAAGAGGTTCAGGTAGGCGAAATAGCGCCAGAACCCCTCCTCGTGCGCCATGTATCCCACCGAATAGAGGTGGATGAGAAACCCCACGCCAGTGACGACGAGGATCATGACCGAAGAGAGCGGGTCGAGCCTGAAGGACCAGTCCAGCCCGAGCGGCCCGATCCACTCCCCCACCGTCGTGACGTGGGAGCGCTCATGCGCGGGAAGCCCAGCGAGCGCCATGACGCACAGCAGCGAGAGCACGAACGACAGCGCCACCGACCCGCACGCGACGACGGCGACGACGGACTTCGCGCGCGCGCGCAGAAGGCACCCCGCCCCCGCCACCAGGAACCCGACGAGCGGCAGCACGGGGATCAGCCAGAGAAAATCGAGGGAGCGGTCGATCACCATTTCAGAAGGCTCACGTGATCCATGTCGGTTGTCCTGCGCCTCCGGAACAGCGCGATCACGATCGCCAGCCCCACGGCCGCCTCGGCGGCGGCCACCGTCATGACGAAAAACGCGAAGAGCTGGCCGTCCATCGTGCCCAGGGCCCGCGAGGCCCCGACGAAGACCAGGGTGGCGGCGTTGAGCATCAGCTCGACACTCATGAAGATGACCAGCGCGCTGCGCCGCGTGAGCACTCCCACCAGCCCCATCGCGAAGAGCACGGCGCTGACGATCAGCACGGAGGAGAAGGGGATCATCGCTCGACCTCCTTCTTGCCCATGTGGATGGCTCCGATCATCGCCACCAGCAGGAGGATCGAGGCCAGCTCGAACGGAAAGAGATAATCGGTGAAGAGGAGCCGTCCTACGCCTGCGACCCCGCCGAAGCCTTCGGGGAGGATGCCGGTGTCCGCGACGGCCGAGGGGAGCGCACGGGCCATCCCCACCAGGAGCAGCGACGCTCCGGCCACCGTGAGTGTGAGCTGGATGCGGCCGACGCGCCCCGCGAGCCCCTGCCCCTCCGGGTCGAGCAGCATCACGACGAACAGGAAGAGGACCATGATCGCGCCGGCGTAGAGGATCACCTGCACGGCGAACAGGAACGCCGCGTCCAGCAGCAGGAAGAAGACGGCGATCGAGCAGAGGTTCATCACCAGCGCCAGCGCGCAGACCACGGCGTTGCGGTGCAGGACGACCACCCCCGCCGACATCACGGCCACGATGGCGTCCGCCCAGAACACCAGCTCGCGCGCGCTCACGCGATGCCCCAGAGGATCAGCGCCGCGGTCCAGGCCACGTTCAGGAGCGCGAGCGGGAGCATCACCTTCCAGCCGAGCCTCATGAGCTGGTCGTAGCGGAACCGGGGGAGCGTCCAGCGCACCCATATATAGAGGAAGAGGAAGAACGAGACCTTCAGGCAGAAGATGCCGAGGTGGATCAGGCCGGCGAACCCCGGCGACGTGGTCGCCAGCATCCCGTCGACGAACGGAAGGTGCCAGCCGCCGCAGAAGAGGAGCACCATGAGGCTGCTCGCCAGGATGATGTGCGCGTACTCCGCCATGTAGAAGAGGAGGAACTTCATCGACGAGTACTCGGTGTGATAGCCGGCCACCAGCTCCGGCTCGGCCTCCGCGAGATCGAACGGGAGGCGGTTGGTCTCCGCGAAGGCCGCGGTCATGAAGACCAGAAAGCCGATGGGCTGCGCGACGATGTTCCAGACGGTGTCCGCCTGATGCCCGGCGATGTCCGCCAGCCGCAGCGAACCGGTGACCATCAAGATACCGACGACGCTCAGGCTCATCGACAGCTCGTAGGAGATCATCTGGGCCGAAGAGCGCAGCCCCCCCATCATGGCGTACTTGCTGTTGGAGGACCATCCGGCCAGGACGATCCCGTAGACCCCCAGCGAGGCGACGGCGAAGATCCAGAGGATCCCGATGTCCAGGTCGGCGATGATCGGAGCCACCTCGCGTCCCAGGACGACGAGCCGGTCGCTGAACGGCACGACGGCGAACGTCGTCAGCGCTGCCGTCAGCGCAAGGATCGGCGCCATGATGTAGATGGCCTTGTTCGCCGCCTGCGGGACGATCTCTTCCTTGAAGATGAACTTGATCCCGTCGGCGAGAGGCTGGAGCAGACCCCACGGACCGGCGCGGTTCGGCCCGACGCGGTCCTGCATCCAGCCGGCGACCTTCCGCTCCACCAGGACCATGTTCCCCACCACGGTCATGAGCACGCCCAGAACGACCGCCACCTTGAAGAGAGCCGCGAGCGGACCGGCTCCCAGGAGCAGATCGATCACAGGGTCACCCCCTGCGCGCCGAGCGCCTTGACCGGACCGCCGTAAATCGCCAGCGGTCGGAACGCTTCGCACTTCGACGCGATCTCGGAGAGCACGTCGGCGCTGGAGGCGAAGCGGACCGGAACGCCCATGCTCCGCATCAGCTCCGCGATCAGAAGCCAGACATCGAGCGCGATCCCTGTTGGCACGAGCCCTCTGCGGACCCGCTGCGCATGCCCGGCGAAGTTCACCCAGGTTCCCTCGAACTCGCCGTAGGCGGCCGTCGGGATGACCAGATCGGCCGCGTCGGCCAGGCCCCCCGCATGCGTCAGCGCCGCGCAGACGAACGGCGCGCCGCCGGGCGACTTGACGGGCCCATCGATCGGATGGCCGAGCACCAGCAGGACTTCGATGCTCCCTGCGCGCGCATCTTCGAGCAATGCTGCGAGGCTCGCATCCCCCGTGTCGAGCGGGAGCCCCAGCATCTCCGCCCCCTTGCGGTTGGCGGTCTTGTCGGCGCGGATCAGGATCGCGTCGTCCTCCCCGCGCCGGACCTCGGGGACGACGACCCGCGCGTCCTTAAGGCACTCCGCGGCCAGGCGGCGCACCATCCAGAGGTCCTCCAGGGTCAGCGAGGCCGAGGCGATGATACCGACTCCACCCGGGCGCGCGGCCTTCAGCCGGGCAGCCAGACGCTCCAGCGCGACGGGGTGATCGATGACGGCCTGCTCCCCGTTGTCGCGCGCCATCGCGTGCCCGAGACGCGCGCCGGGGGCGGGGGCATGGATGGAGAGCCGCCCCTCGTCGCACATCCACCATTTGTTGACGCGCGGGTTCTCGCGCGGCGTGAGGCGATAGATGGTGTTGTCGGCCGTGCCAAGGTTGACGCTGCATCCGCGCGCGCACGAGCCGCAGACGGATGGAACGTCCTTGATCCACCAGACCCGCTTCTTGAAGCGGAACTCCTTCAGCGTGAGGGCGCCGACGGGACAGATGTCGACGGTGTTCCCCGAGTAGGGGTTGTCCAGGCCGCGCCCCGGGAAGGTGTCGATGTAGGAGAACGCGCCGCGCTGAAACACTCCCAGCTCGCCGGTGCCGGTCACCTCGTCGCAAAACCGGATGCACCGCGTGCAGACGATGCAACGCTCGGTGTCGAGCACGATGTGCGTTCCCACAGGTTTCTGTTTGAAACCTTTGATGCGTTCCTCGACGAAGCGTTGTCCGCCGCTGCCGTGCTGGAAGGAATACTCCTGGAGCCGGCACTCCCCCGCCTGATCGCAGATGGGGCAGTCGAGCGGGTGGTTCGCGAGCAGAAACTCCATCACCGCGCGGCGACCGTCCTCGACCTTCTCCCCGCCCGTGCGCACCACCATCCCCTCGGCGGCCAGCGTCGTGCACGAAGTGGCCAGCTTGGGCATCTTCTCCACGTCCACCAGGCAGATGCGGCAGTTGCCCGCGATGGTCAGCCCCGGGTGGTAGCAGTAGCGCGGGACGTCGAGGCCGGCCTTCTCCGCCGCCTGGAGGACCGTCGTCCCCTTCGGGACCGACACGGTCACCCCGTCGATCGTCAGCGAGATCGTGTCGGCGGGCTTGGGGGTTTCGTCGGGCATCGCCTCAGCCTCGCGCGCCGGCAGGCGCCAGAAGCAGTGGACAGGCTCGTCTCATGATGTGCTCGTCGAACGCGTCGCGGAACTTGGTCACGAACGACTTGGCGGGGATCGCGGCGGCGTCGGCGAAGACGCAGATGGTCTTGCCGACCATCCCGTCGCACACGGACATCAGCGTGCCGGGATCCTCGGGAGTGCCGCCGCCGGCCTCGATCCTGGCCACGATCCGGTGGATCCAGTCCGCGCCGATGCGGCACGGCGTGCACTGCCCGCACGACTCGTGGGCGTAGAACTTCAGCACGCGCTCGCACGCCCTCACCATGCAGACCGAGTCGTCCATGATCATCACGCCGGCCGATCCGAGCAGGCTCCCCTTCGCCGCCAGGGAGTCGAAGTCCATCGTGAGCCCCGCGCACTCCGCGGGGGTCATGACGGCCGCCGACGAGCCCCCCGGGATGACCGCCTGCAGACGCCGCGAAGGATCCAGCAGCCCCCCTCCCATCTCCTCGAACAGCGTCTCGAACGGCACCCCCAGCTCGGCCTCGTAGACGCCGGGCCGCTTCACGTGCCCCGAGAGGCAGTAGAGCTTGGGACCGGTGTTCTTCTCGCGGCCGATCGACGCGAACCACTCCGCCCCGCGCTCCACGATGTGCGGCACGCAGGCGAGCGTCTCGACGTTGTTGATCGTGGTGGGATTGCCGTAGACGCCGTGCGCCGCGGGGAATGGGGGTTTGAGCCGCGGGTAGCCGCGCTTGCCTTCGAGACTCTCCATCAACGCCGTCTCTTCGCCGCAGATGTAGGCCCCGGCGCCGCGGTGCAGGATCACGTCAACATCCCATCCGGACTTCAGTACGTTCTTGCCGATGAAGCCCTTGCTTCGAGCTTCGGCGATGGCCCGGTCGAGCGCCTTCCAACCGGCGACGAACTCCCCGCGGATATAGATGAAGACCGCCGAGGCCCGGATGGCCCATGCCCCCAGGAGGAAGCCCTCGAGGCAGAGATGCGGGTCGCGCTCCATGAGGAGCCGGTCCTTGAAGGTCCCCGGCTCGGACTCGTCGGCGTTCACGACGAGATACGACGGCTTCACCGGCTGCTTGGGCATGAACGACCACTTCACCCCCGCGGGGAAGCCGGCCCCGCCGCGCCCTCTGAGTCCCGACTTCTTGATCTCCTCGATCAGTGCATCGGGGCCCATCGAAAGAGCCTTCGGCAGGCGCGACCAGACGCCGCGCTTCATCGCGGCGTCGATCGCCGGTTGATCGGCGTGGGAGACGTTCAGCGTCAGGACTTTCTCTTTGAGCGCGCCCATCAGCGAAGGCCATCATTATCAAGATCAAACGTCAAGACCTTCTCCCCGAGCGTACCCATCAGCGAAGCCCTTCCAGAACTGCGTCGATGCGGTCGTGCGTCAGGTCTTCGTGATAGTCGTCGCCGATCTGGCACATCGGCGCCGTCCCGCACGACCCGAGACACTCCACCGTGCGCAGCGTGAAGCGCCCGTCGGCGGTCGTCTCGCCGACGCGGATCCCCAGCGTCTTCTCGAGATGCCCGACCAGGGCATCGCTCCCGCGCAGCCAGCACGACACGGTCGTGCACACGTCGATGACGTGACGCCCCACCGGCTGCGTGTGGTACATGGTGTAGAACGAAACCACGCTGGCCACGAAGGCCGGGCTGACGCCGATCTTCTGCGCGATCTGCTCCTGCGCGCGCGGCGCGCAGTATCCCTGCTCCTGCTGCGCGATCCAGAGGGCGGGCAGCAGCGCCGAACGCTTCTCGGGATAGCGGGCGATCGCCTCGTCGATCTTCCCGAGCGCTTCCGCAGACAGATCGCGCGCGGACGGAGCGAACCGCACCCCGACGCGCAGCAACGGGCCGCTCATCGGTCCACCTCCCCCATCACGGGATCGAGGCTCGCGATGATGGCCACCACGTCGGACACCAGCGACCCCACGCAGAGCTTCGGCAGCGCCTGCAGGTTCACGAAAGACGGCGAGCGGATCTTCATGCGGTAGGGCGATGGTCCCCCTTCGCTCAGGATGTGGAACCCCAGCTCCCCCTTCGGCGCCTCGATGGCGGAATAGACCTGCCCTTTGGGCGCCTCGAACCCCTCCGTCACGATGATGAACTGATGGATCAGCTCCTCCATCTGCGTGAGGACCTTCTCCTTGTTGGGAAGCACCAGCTTCGGATCGTCCACGTCGATGGGGCCGCCCGGCATCCTCTTGACCGCCTGACGGCAGATCTTCACCGACTGGCGCATCTCCTCGATGCGCACGAGGTAACGATCGTAGACGTCGCCTTTGGTCCCGATCGGGATCTCGAATTCGTAGGTGTCATAGCCCAGGTAGGGGCGCGCCTTCCTCAGGTCCCACTCGACACCGCTCGCCCGCAGATTCGGGCCGGTGACCCCGAGATCGAGCGCGTCGGCCGGCGACAGCACCCCGACGCCGGACGTGCGCTCGATCCAGATGGTGTTCTTCGTGAGCAGCGTCTCGTACTCGTCGAGCTCCTTTTCGAAGCGGTCCAGCCAGCGGCCCACCTCGTCGAGGAACCCCGCGGGAAGGTCGCGCGCCAGACCGCCGACGCGTGTGTAGGAGGTCGTGAGTCGCGTGCCGGTCAGCGCTTCGAAGAAGTCGTAGAGGACCTCCCGCTCGCGGAACGTGTACATGAAGACCGTGATCGCGCCAAGGTCCACGGCGTGCGTGCCCAGCCAGAGCAGGTGCGCGGAGATGCGCGACATCTCGCACACCAGCACACGGATGCAGGCGCAGCGCGGCGTGACCTGCACGTCCACCAGTTTCTCCACGGCGTTCGCGAAGCCCACGTTGTTCGACAGCGGCGCGAGGTAGTCGAGCCGATCGGTGTACGGGATGAACTGGGTGTAGGTCTTGTTCTCGGCGATCTTCTCCATGCCGCGGTGCAGGTAGCCCATCACCGGCTCCGCCTTCACGACGCGCTCGCCGTCGAGCGTCAGGATCAGGCGCAGCACGCCATGGGTCGCCGGATGCGATGGCCCCATGTTCACGGTCATCAGCTCGGTGCCGGGCTCGATCGTCTCGGTCTTGAACGACATCGGCTATGCCCCGATCCCTTCCATCGGATAGTCGCGTCTCAGCGGGTGTCCCTCCCAATCGTCGGGCATGAGGATCCGCTTCAGGTTCGGATGCCCGGCGAACACGACGCCGACCTTGTCCCATTCCTCGCGCTCCTGCCAGTCGGCCGTTCCCCAGACGCCGGTGACCGTCGGCACGTTGCCGCGTCCCATGCGTCCGCCCGCGCGCACCTTGAGGCGCAGCACGGCGTTGTTCGGGTAGGACGCGAGCACGTACGAGACTTCGTACTCGTAGTCGCGGTCCAGGAAATGAACCGCCATCACGTCGGTCAGGACGTCGAACCTCAGGCCGGGATCGTCTCTCAGGAACCGGCAGACCTCGACGAGAGCCGCGGTATCCAGAAGCAACGTCTGCTCGCCCCGGAACGCAATCGTCTCGCGGACGGCATGCGGAAACTTGTGCGTGACCGCGGCGACGGCGCGCGTTGTGACCTCATCCCCGTGGGCTGCGGGGAGCATCGGCCCCCGGAACACCGACTCCGTGAGCGTCACGGCTACTCCCAGTCGAAGGCGCCGCGGCGCCAGATGAAGGCGTAGCCCACGATCAGGATCGTCATGAAGACCAGCATCTCGACGAATCCGGGAACGCCCAGGCCCCTGAAGAGGACGGCCCACGGATAGAGGAACGCGATCTCGATGTCGAAGAGAATGAACATCATCGCCACGAGGTAGAACTTGATCGAGATCCTCTTGCGCCCCTTGTCGAGCAGAGGCGAGCCGCATTCGTAGGGGTAGGTCTTGGTGCGCGAGCCGACGACGCGCCCGGCGAGATGCGAGAGCGCGATGAGGCCCGCCGCGGTCATCAGAGCCACGGCAAACAGGATGAAGGCGGGCAGATACTGCTCGAGCAAGAGCGTGTCCCCCCCGGACCTATTGTCCCGAGCCGGAAGTCCTGTGATACCCGGCCGCCAGGTCATCCGTCGGCCTCGATTTTGCACAGCACTTCGGACTCGGGACAATGGCCGGCAAAACGTACCATGAAAGGGATGCGCCGCGACCGGCGCGATTTCGGGAGCTAGCTGTCGAGAAAAACGCAGGCTACCACAGCGTCGCATTGAGCGTCAATCATCGGCATCTCCATAAGTCATTATGATTCAACATGTTACTAACTGGCGCGCGCGGCGGAACATGGCCGCGCTCACCCGTCTCCCATTGCGGACTGATACCAGGAGCCTCGCTGCGCCTCCAGTGGGCGTCTGGTTGACATACGATATTACAATCGATATATTCTTCGTATGACGATATGCCAATCGATGGAGGATGCATGGGACGCGTGACGATCTCTCCGAAATTTCAGGTTGTCATCCCCAAGGAGATCCGCGAAAAGCTCGGCCTCGAGCCTGGCCAGAAGGTCGAGGCATTCGAATACGATGGCCGGATCGAGCTCATCCCGGTTCGCCCCATTAGGCAGATGCGCGGCTTCCTGAAGGGGCTCGACACAACCGTCGATCGTGAGGCAGATCGGTCGTGAACGTCATCGATTCGAGCGCCTGGCTCGAGTATGTCGCCAACGGTCCGGGCGCGGCGTACTTCGCGAAGGCAGTCGAGGACGTGCCCAAACTGGTCGTACCTAGCGTTGTTGTTTACGAGGTTTTCAAGAGGATCCTGCAGCAACGAAGCGAAACGGAAGCCTTGCAGGTGATCGCGGTCATGAGACAGGGACACATTGTGGACCTGGACATGGCGATCGCCATGCGCGCCGCAACCCTGAGCATCCAGCATCGCCTTCCCATGGCGGACGCGGTGATCCTGGCCACCACGCTGGCCTGCGAGGGGACCTTGTGGACGCAGGACGCGGACTTCGAGAACATCCCGGGGGTCCGGTACCATCCGCGGGAAACGCCCTGACGTGCATTGAATCCGGGACGCCGTAATCCCTATAATCCGGGCTCACGCCCGCGACAGCCGCAGCGCGGCCGGAAGGACGGCATGTCCCACCACGACCGGGTCCTGTCCAGCGCTCTCGAGTTGATCGGCCACACCCCCCTCGTACACCTGCGCTCCTTCGACGCGCAGACCGGCTGCCGCATCCTCGGCAAGTGCGAGTTCATGAATCCCGGCCATTCGGTGAAGGACCGCCCGGCGCTGTTCATGATCGAGGCCGCGGAGCGCTCGGGGAAACTCAGACCCGGCGGCGTGGTCGTCGAGGGGACCGCGGGGAACACGGGCATCGGCGTGGCGCTGGTTTGCGCGGCCAAGGGGTACCGCTGCATCCTCGTGATCCCCGAGACGATGGCCCCCGAGAAGATCGAGCTGGTGCGGGCGTTTGGGGCCGAGGTGATCCTGACCAGGAAGGCGCCCTGGGGCTCGCCGGAGCACTACCACGAGATCGCCAAGCGGGTGGTGGCCGACACGCCAGGGGCGGTTTTCTGCGACCAGTTCAACAATCCGGCCAACACCGTGTCTCACTACGAGACGACCGGCAAGGAGATCTGGGAGCAGACGGGGGGTGTGGTGGATGCGCTGGTGGCGGGGATGGGGACCTCCGGCACGATGATCGGCGCGGGGCGCTACATCAAGGAGCGCAATCCGAAGCTGCGCCTCATCGCGTCCGACCCGATGGGGTCGGTCTACTACAACTGGATGACGAAGGGAGAGCCGGTGGCCGAGGGGTCGTCGGTCCTGGAGGGGGTCGGCATCGGCCGTCTCCCCGGGATCGCGTCGAAGGAGCCGCTCGATGGGATCATCCGCGTGAGCGACGAGGAGTCCGTGGCGGCCATGAGGCAGATTATCCGGAAGGAAGGGCTCTTCGTGGGAGGCTCGGCGGGGCTTTCGGTCGCGGGCGCGGTGAAGGTGGCCCGGGAGATCGGTCCGGGCATGACGATCGTGGCCATCCTGTGTGACTCGGGGCGCAACTACATGTCGCGCATGTTCAACGACGCGTGGCTCGCGGAGAAGGGGCTCGCGTCGTGACCGCCCTGGCGCTGGTCCTGGCGACCGCCCTCCTGCTCGGAGCCTTGCACGCTTTCGACGTGGACCATCTCGCGGCGGTGACCGCCTTCATCGCGCGGCGTCCTTCGCCGCGGGCGGCTTTCGGCTTCGCCATCCACTGGGGGCTGGGGCACGCGGCCACGCTGCTGACGGTGGGGCTTGCGTCGGTGCTCTTCCGCTTCGCCATCGCGCCGAGCATCGAGAAGGCGGCGGAGCTTGCGGTCGGCGTGATGCTCGTGGGGGTCGGGGTCTGGGTTCTCCAGGGGCTGAGGCGTGGCCGGCTGCTGATCGAGCGGCACATTCACGATGGGCACGCGCACACCCACCTGCACCGGCCGGAGCACTCGCTCGTGACGCCGGCGCGGCACTCCATCTTCTGGGTGGGGGCGCTGCACGGTCTGGCGGGGTCGGCGGCGTTGCTCGTGATCATCCCGGTGGCGATGCTGTCGTCGGTCTGGACGGTGATCGCCTACATCGTGATGTTCAACGTCGGCGTCTCGGCTGCGATGGGGCTCTACGCGTTGATCCTGGGTGGTGTCCTGAGTCGTATCGCGGACTCGGATGCGGCGCGCTGGTATCCGTGGCTCGCGGGCGCGGCGGGGAGCATGACGCTGCTCCTCGGTCTCACCTGGATCGGCGGCACGCTGGCGTAACTCCCACGACCCCGACCCTCGGAGGCGTATGCCCCTTCGAGGGTCCTCGATGCATCCGTAAATCGCGAGCGGCCGCAGGGTGCTCGGGCCCTTCCTGCGGCCGCTTCTTCCTAGTAGGCTGCGCCAACGTCCTTCGAGCTGATGTCGAAGGTGATGAAGAAGCCGTTGGTCCCCTTGAACTCGAAGGCCTTGGGCCCCTTGCGGTACGCCTCGACGACGTTCGGCATCATGACGAAGCCGTCGTTGCGCGGTGCGCCCCAGTACTTCAGGTTCTGCATCACGGTCGGCTTTGATTTATCGTTCGCGTTGACTTCGCGCGAGAGCTTCACTTCCGCGGTCTTGCCCCCGTCCATCATGGCGTGTCCGGCTTTCTCATCCCACGTCATGGTTCCTTCGTCGGTGGTGAAGGAGTTCCAGGTCACGGGATAGACGGCGCCGAGGATCGTCTTGATCGCCTCGCGCTGGGCGGGCGTGGTCCCCTTGTCGAAGGTCAGGACCGCCCAATCCATCTTCATCTCCGAAAAATCACCGCCGAGATCGCCGGCGACCCAGAACATCGCGCCGTCCAGCTTCGTGTCGCCGTAGTGGCCCTTGTTGACCTTGACGGCGTTGTTGAACTTGCAGAAGTGAGTCGCCTCGCCGCCCCCCATCCCCCCGTGGCCGGCGTGTCCCGCGGGCTCCTTGGCGAAATAACACTGGCAGAACATGGGACAGGAGCAGGCCTCGATGATCGAGGCATTCATGTGCCACTCGGGACCTGCCGAGGCTGCTTCCGTGCTGATGACGGAGCTGCCGGACAGCAGCGGCAGGACCATCAGTACTGCGGAGATCAACGCAATTCGCGTCTTCATCTGGTTTCCTCCACCTCTCGGGTTGGATGTGTGGGCGCACCCGCAGCAGGGCGCTCGAGGACATCGATCTAAACCCCCGGCTCCGGTCGGTGTCAAGACCTCCACGCGCGGTCCGGCGCCACCGCCAGTCCAGTGAATTTTTATGGGAACCAGGGGGGGACTGAAGAACAATGCTCCATAATGAAGGTGCCCTCGACTGGCAGGGCCGGGGGAAACCTCAGGGGGACAGTGAGATCACCGCGGGGGAGACATCAGGGCGGGTGGCTGCCGTCCGTGCGGCCGCTGCTGGCGACCGGTCTGCTCGGGCTCTCGTTCACGTTCCTCAACGGCGGGGACGGGAGCGGATTCCGGCTCAGGGGCACGGCAGGCGACCGGTTCCTGACCGAAGTGGGCCGGGGGCTCGCCGAGAACGGCGTCGGGGGAGAGAACGTCGGCTGGGTCGTCGACGACACGTACTTCGAGTGGTCGGAGAGGACCCAGGTGGACCAGGATCCCAACGGCCTGAACGACTGCGCCGATATTCCGGCGCGCCCCGGCGCGAATCCCGCCGCAACACAGTGCGCGACGATCAGCTTCGAGCGGCTGGCGATCCACAACTGCACCACGGGGATCGACATCATCGTGACCGACTCGACTCCCACGGCAAGCCCCTGCGGCGACCCGAACAGCTTCGTGCAGATCAACGTCCGCACTCCGAACCAGGGGGGTGAGCCGCTGGGGGAGACGTTCTGTCTCGCGAAGGTCGCAACCGACGCCTACAAGGGGACGGTTCCACTGAGCGCCGTGTCCGATCAGCCCGGAATCCTGTTCGTGACGGCCAACGGCGGCACCAACGTCAACATCGCCGCCTCCTACAGGGACGCAACCTGCGACCAGGACGGCGATGGGAGGCTGGCGGAGAACGACTTCCTGGACATCGACGGCGACGGGGTGGCGAACTTCGGACTGGATGGAATCCTCGGAGACATCGACCCGAACGTGTTCATGTCCAACGGACAGGGCGCGTCCGACGATGATCTCTGCTACGACCCGCTCCTGATCACCGACACCCACAACCCGGCGGGCGCGCCGCAGATGGACAACGACGGAGACGGGACGATCTCGTCCGCCGATTGCCCCGCCGCCGGAATCCCCCACGGGCGCTCGGCGCTCAACGGCCAGTGCGACTGGGACAACGACGGCCTGGGGGACCTGTGCGACAACTGTCCCACGACGGCCAACGAGGAGCAGCTCGATGCGGATGGGGACGGCGTGGGGGACGCCTGCCAGGCCGACGACGTGGACGGCGACCTCGTCCCTAATGACTTCGACAACTGCCCATCGCTCTACAACCCGGCGGACCCGCAGTTCGCGGTGCAGACAGACAGCGACAGCGATGGCTTCGGCGATGACCGCACGGCAATCGACACGCAGAGCTGCGCCGGCGGAACTGGCGGGTGCCCCACGACCAATGCCAACGACTACTGCGACCCGGATTCCGACGATGACGACAACGACAGCATCCCGGATGACCTGGTCGAGGTGCTCTCGGAGCTGAACTGCAACTGGACGGTGGAAGGCGACTCCAACGTCACCTTCGCGCAATCCAGCGTCGGCGCCCTCACGATTGCATCCGCGACTCTCTTCGACGACGGGACATCGGACTACTTCTGCACGTCAGGAGACCCCGACCCCAACAACTACGCGCTGCTGCCCCAGCCCTGCACGCAGGAGACCACGCTCGATCCGAACAACGACGCGGAGTGCGACACGCCCGGTGGCCCCGGCGGTGACGGCGTCTGCTCTCCGGTGCCGGACGGCACCGCCGACCCTGGCGAGCTGGCGAAGGTCACACTCAACATCAGGAACGCCTCGGTCGACGCCCAGACGGGAGCCGGAAGAGCGCTCACGAACCTCGAGATCGGCATCAGGAAGACCAACGAGGCCGTCGCGTGTATCCCGAAAGAGTCGCACTTCGTGGGCTCGCTCGCGGCGGGGGCGACAACGACAACTCCATCCAACGCTCTGAGCTTCGTCGTCGATCCGGCACCGGACAGCGTTGGTCGATCCACGATTTCCACGTTCGCGGAGGCGACGTTCGCCTTGACCGCCCAGGCGGATGGCGTGGAGGGGATCGCCGAGCAGGCCTTCGGCTTCACGGTGGACATGGACAGAATCGACGCAGGGCCCATCGCGGCCGGGGGTTGTCCCGACCTTCCCCACACGACCGGTAACGATTCCATCGTCCAGGGGAACCTCTGCGAGACGTTCGACATCGACCGGAATGGAGACAACGATTTCGATTTCACGAGGCTGCCATTGTCAGCGGATCCGAATGACCCGCTCAGGGCGAACGGCGACCCCGGAGATGATGTCATCGGGTTCACCATCAACGGCGGCGCCACACCAACCGGAGTCGACGCAAGGACGTGTCCGGGGGATGCCACGTTCCCCTTCTGCGACGACGCCGTCTCCGAGGAGAACGACTGGCACCTTCACTCGCCGTTCGAAGGGCCCGGCGACGGATACGACCCGCTCGATCGTCCCGGCATTGGAGCCCCCGACGGGGGCAAGGCGCACTCGGGCTATCGATCACTGCATATGGGACGCCACACGCAACCTTTCACCACGCTGGGAGACAGCATCCGCCTCCGTCAGGTCTCGGGCTTCGTCCTCGACTCGCAGGGAGATCCGAACATCCCAGGCATCGTGATCGGACAGGCCTCGACGCTGGAGTTCTGGCAGATCGCGTCCGTCCCCGACGACGAGAACTTCGGCGGTGGATTCCACATAGGTCCGTTCGGCGGCTTTCAGGTGCAGGTAAGCCTCCTTGGTAGCATTGGTGAGTTCGAGAGGTGGCGACGGCTTACGCCATCGTTCAACGGATACGACGCAAACGTCGAGGGGACGACTACCCTTTGCTCGTTCGATCCAGGCGACGACCAGGCGGTGCCGAACGACGAGGCGCTGTGCAACCAACCGCCGGTCTTCAGCGACAAGGGAGACTTCTACGGCACGGACGAGACGTGCGCCACCGACACGGACGGAAACGATCCGTCGCACAGGGACTGTGGCGATGTGACCTGCTCCTACGATCCGAACAACCCGACGAACTGCACGATGGACAGCTCGTATTCCACGACGGGGGGCGTCTGGACGCGGTCGGCCTTCAACCTCTCCCCGTTCGCCGGACGGGTGGCACGGTTGCGATGGATTGGGATGATGGAAGGAGGCTGGTCGTTCGGGAACAGCCGGTCGGCCATGGAGCCGGGGGGGGATCCGCTGGCATACCAGATGTTCGACGGTGACGACGGCTGGATGATCGACAGCATCAAGATCACCGACCTGCGCACCGCGCCGGCGATCCTCGGGCCCGACAGCACCGAGAAGGGGAACAGCACCTGCATCATCGGCGACAGCCCCGGCAACTGCGGCGGCATTGCGCCCGTCATCACAGGTATGGTTACCGCAACGATCCAGGGATATTGCCCCCTCGGTGATGGCAAGCCTGCTGCCCCGCACCCCGGCACCTGCGTGGGTGGCGGTGATGCTCTGATCGGCGCTGCCTGCTCGGTCGGATCCGACTGCACGGGACTCGGGAACCGCATCAACGGCGGCGCGCTGCTGCAGCCGGTCACCCTCGACGGCCGCGGAAGCTCCGCGTCGGCCGACCCCAACACCGGTGCGACGTGCGACAACGGCGTCCTCCTGTACAAGTGGACCTGCGTGTCGGGCGACTGCGCAACACCGCTTGAGGTCATCTCGGAGTTCTCCCCCAGAGGTCAGATCATCGTGGCTCCCAGCCGGGATACCGTGTACCGCCTGAACATCAAGTGTTCCTCGGACCTCGCGTGCACCAACGGCGCGGGGACTGACGTGACGGTGCTGAAGTACACGGGCGAGGGTCAGGACATCAGCCCGTTGGCGGCACGAGGCGGCGTCGGTGTGCAGGTCTTCCACGCGGGCGACGACTGCAACCGCAACACAAAGCCGCCGGCCGGCATTTTCTCATCCACGACCGCCCAGATCTGCTGGCCCAGCGGGCCGCAGATTCCTGGCGCGTCGGGATACGACGTCTACTCCTTCGACGACCAGAGCATTGGCAGCTGTGCCGGTGGCGACGGTGTTCCCGGCGACCCGGACCCAGGCAGTTGCAGCAACAACGGTGCGCCCTGTTCGGTGAACGCTGACTGCGTCGGTGTCACAGGTACCAACGTCTTCCCGGGCAACACGTTCGGCGCACTGCGCTGCGTCGCGAGCGGTATAGCGAACCCACCAGCGCTGGGCTCGACGGTGAGCACCACCGACGCCGATGCGGTGCTCCTCGGCAGGGTCAACTTCTACCAAGTCGGCCACCACGCCGCCATGTCGGGCCATATCGCGCCGCTGGGCATCGTGCCGGCGAGCGGGCTGGTTCCGCCCGGCAATGTCGGTCAGCTCGTGTCCTCCCCGAGCGGGGTCTGCCCGTAGGACGAGCGCGGCGCCGGTGCGCGGACCTCTGGTCCGCAATCAAGCAACGGCTGGCGGGTCGGAGGCCCGCGTACCGCCACCGAGGTTGGCTCACCGCGGGGATGTGCGGACGGGCGGAATGCGGGTACCCGGACCTCTGGTCCGCAATCAAGGGACCGCTGGCGGGCCGGAGGCCCGCGTACCGCCACCGAGGTTGGGTCACCGCGGGGATGTGCGGACGGGCGGGATGCGGGTGCGCGGACCTCTGGTCCGCAATCAAGTAACGGCTGGCGGGCCGGAGGCCCGCGCACCGCCACCGAGGTTGGGTCACCGCGGGGATGTGCGGACGGGCGGGATGCGGGTGCGCGGACCTCTGGTCCGCAATCAAGGGACCGCTGGCGGGCCGGAGGCCCGCGCACCTGGTTGACAGTATGAATATGTCACCGTAGCATTACTCCAAAGACCATCCGGGCGAACCCTGCGCCCCACAAAACCCCTCCTCGCGGGAACCAGGGCAGCCCACCGGACAATAATGTCCTATGAGGCGAGTGCTCACAGGGCATCCAGAAGGATGCTCAGCACGAGAGCCCCGGGGGGACAAAGGGAATGAGACGCACCGGCCACGTTTCTCCCAACCGGCACGCGCACTGGGCGCGCATGGCGCTCATCTTCCTGCTGGCGCTGCCGCTCACACTTCTGGCAAGAGCCGAACGCGCCCCTCTCCAGCGCGTCACAGAGACCGATCTGGCCCAGGACCCCACCGCACAGGACGTTCAGAGCGTGCGCGAGAACGAGCTGCGCTTCCTGGCGAAGACGCAACGGCAGCTTCATCCGCGCCCTGAGCCCACCTGGTGGCCGCACCAGGACCGCGCCGGCCTGAGCGGCATCGGCCACGTAGCATCCGATGAGCTGCGGCGTTCCGATCTGATCGTCATGCCCAATAACAAGGGCTCGTTCCTCAGCGGCCACCCGGCGCGCCGGGAAGCTCTCCCGCCGGAGCTGCTGCGGCATGCCGGGCGCCGCGGCGAGCCGCTCGACTTCGAGTACCACATCGTCCAGCTCCGGGATGACCTGGTAACCGAGCCGGGCGCCTCGACCCCGTCCCGTGCTGGCGGGACCTCTCAAGCTAGCCACCGACCTGTCGGCGACAGAGTCCGGTCACTGCTCGATAGCAAGGGCTTCGAGGTGGTGGAGTACGTCCCGAGAGACGCCTTCCTGGTGAAGGTCCCGGCAGCGAGCGTCGATCGGCTTCGTGACGCCGAGTTCCAGTTCAGCACTCCTTATGGACCCGCCGACCGGGTCGATCCGAGCGTGGGCACCCGCCCGATGCTCAATCCCGAGCGGGCGGTCGCCGAC
>Ga0137428_1000268_pt1 | contig 23142 bp, 29 predicted proteins | sample EasRivERMZT718_2_FD_102305 | JGI IMG/M metagenome (GOLD analysis project Ga0137428, IMG submission 102305) | Soil microbial communities from meander-bound floodplain in the East River, Colorado, USA - East River MetaG ERMZT718_2 | ecosystem: Environmental > Terrestrial > Soil > Floodplain ...
TAGCAGTAACGTTACTGGGAGCTGTGCTAAATCCGCTAAAAGTCGGCACGTAAGATGAAAGGTCTCCCGGTGATCCATTCTGCAAATCCCACGTATTTGTCCCAGTCTTCCGTAATGTCATCATTACGTTAAGACCAGGATCAGTTAATGCTCCGCTTGATGCTGTGACCGTAACGCCTGATCCCTGCGCTATTGTTAAGCCACCGGCCCCAATTCTACGAAGATATACCATTGAGCCAACAGGAAATGCAACACTTGAATTTGGAGGCACCGTCACGATAACTGCCGTTGCCTTGTTTGAGTCCACAACTTTATACACATCAGACAGAACTAATGTGTAATCGTCCGTTTGTGGGTTTGCCAGGATAAGCGCCGGAGCCTTGCCGTCTAGCACCGCCTGTAAATCTGTTTGATTTGAAAGAGTGCCAGTAATGCTGCCCCAGGTTCCGCCCCCACCACCACCTCCACCAGATGCGTTTACAAAAACCCTAACCTTACCGTCCAGTTGGTCAACGCTAAATGAAGCGTTAGTCCCGGCCCGAAAGTCTATTGCCTGAGTTGTGGCAACTTTTGTTCCCTCAAGGTAGACAGAAATCCCGTCCCGAAAATTAAGATTAATCTCGTTCTCGCTGATAATATCCAGGTCGATCTCGTATGTGAGGACATCTAACTGGATCATGCTTTTTGATTTTTAAACCCGAAGTAGGCCGTAGACTCAATCATTTTTCTAGGTAAATCGGTCCGGACTATGGCCACGTAATATTCACCTTCTTCAATAAGTGTTTGTGCTGCGGTAAGATTGATGACCAGTGTTACGTCGCTGTATATCTCGTATGAAATTCCGTTGCTAAGCGTCAGGTTAATGACATTCAGTCGGTCGCCCGGGTTTTTCTTAACCATAAATTGCCACGTCCATCCGGTAGTCACGGCATCAACCCCGTTCTCGAATAGATTAATTTTAATACGGGCCGCGTAGCCTATATCAATTTTGAACCGGACCGGCTCCCCGTGATTTACGTTAATCTCATTCATTGTTAGTGATAGCCTTATTGACTGAAAAAATTTCCGTCTTCTCCCTGCTTATTGCGCTGATGCCGAACTGAAACTCAGTAGCACATCTTTCCGTCCATTTCGGGTACTCGTATGACCCGGCGACACCATTGGCGAAATTATACTGGCTTAGTTTTAAGTAATCAATCATGGAAGACTTAAACTTGTAGCACATCCGCTTGATGTTTTTTTCTTTGCTGAACAGTTGAATGTCTGTCGCCAATGCGCTGTTCTCGTCGGTGAAAGAACGTTCACCGGTTGGGGTGCTGTCCAACTGAGAGAACCCAAGCGAGTAAAAGTAAGCGGTCCACGCAATAAAATCTTTAATGTAGTTTTCGTACAAGGCCGCATTAGCCGCGCTAAGCGTGTCACCTTGTGGTGCGTATTGGGTTTCAATCTCTTCGTAAAACTCCGCACCAAGAAACGCCCGTAAATCCATTTGAGCCTCGACTACATTCGGTTTGATTTTCTTCTCGTCAATATTTGTTGACAAGAAACAAGCCTCGTTAATGTAGCTCAGGGGAATCAAAAGTTTCGTTATCCTGCTCATATCTCTTCCGGTTTAACTAACCACGCGTCGATCTGTTCGTCCGTCAATCCGTAGCCCTGCAAAATTATCTTAGCCTGGTCGTAAGTCATAGCGCCCTTTGCTACTTTAGCCACTATACCGCTCATGCGATTAATGTCGCTTAGTTTCAATCCCTTCAGGGCGTCATTTACCGATGGGGCCGCACTGTCTGGGGATGCTGGGGTCCCGGGCTGTACTGGCTCACCGGGGGCCGCTGGTGCCGTTACGGGTGTGGGAGCAACCACAGCAACCCTTTTAACCGTCACGCTTGGAATATTGTTCCGAACAAATTCTGCCTTCTCCTCGTCGTTCATCCACTCCCAAACTTTATCTTCTACTACCACTTGGTTACTGATAGGCATGTGTTGTTTGATCTTAACCCTTGACGCCGTTTTGTTCGCCATGTTGGGTAGCAAAACATTGTTGTAGAAGTTCTCAAGAATTTGTTGAGGTTCTTTTACCCGGGCCTGCATTAACTCGACAGCGGCCCTCATGGCGTTGCCATCAGAACCAAGGGAACTTGCTTGCTGTGGAAGGTTGGCAAGGATGGCGGGAACCTCCGTTGCAATTGTTACTCCCCGGATGGCGTTGGTCATGGTGCCGGAAATATTCTCGAAATTGGCGTTAACCGGGAACGCTTGAATACTCGCAACTGAATCTTTATTTATTGACCAGAACGTCATGGCGGTTCCAGCTTTGTCGTGGCCCGAAAACATACCTTGCATCAAGTTACCGAACTCAACTCCAACGGTAGTGACTCCATCCCAGTCAGTTCTAACAACCCCATCAGTACCGGTTTTCTTAACCTGATATTTAGGGTTCTTGCTCGGTTGTGTTGGGTCCCCGATCATGTTTATCAACACTGACTGAAAGAACCCGTTGTCAAGCATTTTCTTAATGAACGACTGGACCTGACCATCAACGTAAATCCAGTTTGATCCACTCCAGTACTTAGCCACCGGATAGAATTTATACGGCGCGCGCGGTGTGCCTTCAAAGTAAATTTGGCCATTGTATTTGTTGGGATCGGCCCCGCTTATTTCCTTGTACCGAGTCACTTTGTCGGCCTCCCATACGTTGTAAACATTAGTTAGGTCTTGCTTGTAAAGCAGAGTCCCCCAATAAGGATTGTATTTTATCTGCCTGATTTTACGGCTTTCCTCAGCGGTCGGTCGGACGAACCGGCATGACTCCATCGACATCAAATAGCAATTCGTAATATCTCCCTTTCGGTCGAACGTGAACCTGGTGGAAAACCCCTCCAGTTTGCTCATGTAGTCGCACAGCTGATTATGAAGTTGGCCGAGGGTCGTGCCGTCCTTGTCTACTACGTGGGCCGCCAGGTCGGGGTCTGTGAACCCAGATCCCTGCATGTAGTCAGAAACCTTACCAAGGCAGGAGATAGCCGTAGGGCTTTGGTTGACAGCCTGAAGAATCCGCAACGGTAGGGCATCATCATCGCCCCACATAATCGTCCCTTCCCCGGTTAATATCTGTTGGTCGGTGGCCGCCGTCCTTTCGAGCGCCACCGGCTCGGAATGGCTGTAATTAACGGCCGAAGCGTAGATTTGAGAGGTGGCTTTTTTGCGTCCCATTAGGGTACAAATATGGTTCTATACAGTACTGAATTGGATTTCATAAAATAGATATGCAAAGATGGGTCAACGGCCCACTGAAGTAGATTTACTAAAAAGTATCACCATTTCCCCAGGTCACATTTCTCATCCTCAACCCGGGGTTTAAACCACAACGGGCAACCGCATTCAGTACAGATATTCAGCTTATTTGACGGGCAAGGCTTACAGATTTTGCGCCTTTCCTGCGCGTATGGAGGGTCGAACAGGATGGCGAAGTAGTACCACCCCTTCAGGATATTGCGAATTTTCCTAAAAAAGCGGCTTCGAAAGGGCCATATTGTCATTGAAATACTTGATTGTTTGGGCTCGGGGTTCGCTATACTGAAACCCCAAATTCCATCGCTTATTGATTTCCGACAGCCTGGCGGCATAAAGCGCATGCCGGTCGGCAATCCGTTCGGCACCACCTACGTGCTTGTAATGCAAAAGCATGGCGTCAGTGGCGGTAAATCTCACGTTTCCGGTCGGCTTGGCTTGGTGACATCCGTACACGTAACCTATTTCTTTAATGGCTTTAGGATTGAAGCAAATGAGTTTTGAATAGTTGTCATCTGGGATACCGGTGTTTATGTCAAACCAGCTTCCACGTGGAAGCTCATTCGAAAACATATTGTACCCCCTAGTTTTTAATATCGTGCTGCCCATTTCTTGAGACACCTGTAAATGGTCTTTCCCTACCATCAAAATCTCGTCCGCGTCGCAAACAATAACCCAATCCGCGTCCGATCCTTTCCATACGTTGTTTTTGACCTTCAGGTATTCGGCATCATTCAACTGGCCCTCAATTCCGAACATTCGCACCTCGCATCCCATCGCCTCGGCTATTTCGCGGCTGTTGTCTGTGCTGAAATTGTCGAAGATGGTAATCTTTGAGCAAAAGGATTGGTATTGTTTGATTGTTAAATGGAGCGTTTCAGACTCATTGAAACACAGTATAAATACTTCTATGGTCATATCACGTAAAAAATAATCCACAATTCCCAAATTAGTACTATGATCTGAACGCAGAATAAAGCTATATGTAGCTCCCTTGCATATTGGTCACACCACTCAGAAAATTTCATGGCTTCACAAAATAAAAGCTAGCATCCCAACCCTGTTCCGGAATCAGCGTCCACTTGCCGCCGGTAACTTCATCCACTGCGCGCCTAACCCCATATTGATTATTCGCGATGTCATGCCCGCAAACCAATCCGCCTTTCTTGACCTTCGGCATCCAAGCGTCCAAGTCTTTCTTAACGCAAACATACTCATGACAGCAGTCAATATAAAGGCAGTCCAAGGACTCATCCGGAACATGGACGGCCATGTCCCAGCTGATGCCGCGAAGTATTACGGACTTGTCGCCAAACTCTCGTAACAAGTCCATCGCGTTTACATAGTTCTTTTCGTGCCAGTAATTTTCAAACCCACCGTCGCCGGTCTGACCGGCAATCTTACCCCATGAATCAACAGAATATAGCTTTGAGGCTTTCCAGTATTTGAGAATGTCCCGACTAAATAACCCTTCAGCCACGCCTATTTCAGCGACTACCGGGTTAGGCGGCAGGATGGTGTATAGTTCAGCTCGCGACTTTAGCGACATTCGGCAAAGTTAAAGTTCTCAGGTGAAAAATCCTCCATGCGCTCCTGATAAACATAGGCGCTATTCTCCCGGGTCCCGTTAAGTTGCAAAAATCCGCTCCACCGTGTTATCCCGTTGCCGATATCCGATTGTGAATCCATTTGCTTCACACACCCAGGAAGAAAGGCATAGCACTTTAATCGAGGTTGCAGTAGGATCATGGCCCAATCTATACCGATTGACCGGTGCAAATTCTCATCCAATAAACCTAAAATCTTTTCGATGCTGTTTTTGTTCACCAGGTAGGCGAACGTGGCGAATGCCCCGAACGTTTGGATTATCCGGTTGTGTGGGGTTATCTGCTTTGCGTCATACCCAAGTTCCGCGCTGGCGTTATTCCTGACGTCCTTCGATCCTCCCCTGCAATGCCAGTAAGGAGGGTTAACATGGAAGGACGACCCGAGCCAAAATATGTCCCATTCGTTTCCTTCGAGCCAGTGATTTATAGCGTCCCACCGTTCAGTAAAATCTTCACAGAAAATCAGATCATCCTCCATAACAAACGCATGTTTATCCATGGCTAACGCATCCTTCATTACCTGAACCTGGGAGAAGTGACACCCCACAGCCCCAGGTGTTCGCCTTAGCATGGTCGCTATCTTTTCAGATGGCGCTAAAACGTTTTCAACATCTTCAGGTTTCATGCCCCTGGTTCGAGTCGCGCTAAGACCGATTCGGTTTAATTGTTCTGTCATGTGCGTTAACCGATCGGTCCGATGATCGAGGTTAACGAATGATGCATAATAGTTTTCTGTTTTCATTTTCTGATGTATAAGGCGTCGCCCCAATCTCCAATCCATTTAGTTTCAACCCGGGTAAATCCACGATCAAATAAATACCTATCTATCTGTGCGACTTCCCAACATCCCGTGTAGACTTGCGCCTTATTGACTTCAAGGTAAAGCCACTTCATACTATGGATAAGTTCGCCCATACCAACCAACACCTGACCCTCAAAGCCCTGCACATCTGCATTTAGGAAATCAAAATCAACAATTTCATGACTAAAAATAAGACTATCAAGTCTACGCATGGTCACCTGAATATCCCTGATGTAATGGACGTCCGGATGCTGTTGTTTGTGGGTTCCTAATTCCAAAACACTACTTGACTGTCCGGAGTTGTTAGCGATGTGCAGCGTCACCGGCACGCTATCAACATCGCCAATCGCGTGATTGAAGGCGATGGCCTGTTTGTTGCCTTTCAGTGTCTCTCTTAACCGTTCAAACATTTCGGGGTTAGGCTCGTACCAAAACTGTTTTGTTACACCCAATTCAAGATAACACGGTGCCTCTTCGCCACGATTGCCACCGACATGGATAATCCCTTTTGGTTTAATCCCGTACCGCTCCCATAATCCTGGAATAGGTCGGCCGCGTCTGTCTAGTGTTGTGTTGAAGGGAATTAGCATAGTTTAAGATATTTAGACCAAAACTCTCCCTTCATTCCATTTATAGTGATAGCATTACCTTCTGAATGACCATGAACAGCCCGAATAGCGGTAACTTTTTGACAAGTGAAATGCCCTAATTTGCTAGACACTAAATCGCCAACTTTTATTGTGGTAGAAAATAATGATAGTAATTTCATACCATTACCCAATCAGTCCTGTCCGACATTTTAAAGAACGTGCTTTCATTGTATTGAATTGATGGAATGTAAAGTCCTTCAATCAGATCAGCGAGAACCATTATCATATTCATGTCGGCAATTTGGAATATGACTTTGTAACCGTGTTTATCGGCGAGTTTTACCCCTGCTTCAAATGTGAATCCGTAGTAAGAATCTCCGGCCCATACGTGGTCGGGGTTGTAGGCGATGGTGCGGGAGTTGGTGTAGGCTGGGTTAAATTCGGCTATGACTATGGCTGGTTTATAGAACGGTAACTGCTTATCAAGAATCCAATAATCATTTCCGTCAATATCAATGCTTATTATTTTAGGCCATGTCATCGATGGATTATCTGTTAACCTTAAACAGTTGTCAACATTCACCGTTCTGCCGATAAGAGAATCAAAACACCATACTTCCCATCCTATATTATCCAGATGTCTTGAATTTGATAATACAAATCCATCTCCTGAACCAATGTCGAACATAACTCCCCTTGATAACCCAATACAATGCACGATATATTCCAAGTAAAGCCCCTCCCCGTTTTGGCTGTAAAGGTCGCGGCCTTTTATCTCGTACATGCGTTCGATCCAGTTCATAAATCAAAAGGGCTTTTAAATGTGAGTATGTTTATTATGGCGTTCATAGCTAACATAAATATCAGAAATGCGAAAACTCCAACAACGAAGATTGTCATACCTATAGCCGGAAGACAAAACCAAGAAGCGTAATCAATATACCTTTCTGGAATATAACCTAATAGAATCGAGCAAAAAACAATTACTGCAAGTAGGTAATAACCAGCACCATAAATATAACCCTTATTCATCGTAAGTATTTTCTAAATGCTTTCCAAGAAAGTTTTACCGCCTCCTTCAACTTACTTTCATCGGTAGGAAAACGCTTAACATAATTATCATACCACTCTGTCCGGTGTGCTAAGTCCATATCCAACGGAAAGCAAATAATGTAATCGTCCACGATAGTAGTAATATGATCGGGGAAACATTGGCGCAATTTCTCAAAAACAAATTGAAACCTCGGCCACATATCCGGGTTACACGGCCACGGAGGGCGACCATAGAATAATCTCGCATCATCAATCATTATCAAGGCATGTTTGCCAACGTGTGCAATGGCTTCTATCTCTTCGAGAATTGGGCATTCCTCCGTACCCTTGGGCGCTTCATGTGGCTCTGACCAATGGGCATCAAGCCAAAAGAATATGTTAACGTATGGATGTTTTTTTGTTATTGCATGAATGAGGTTCCTGGAATTACCCTCGTGAAGCGTTACGTTATTTGGGAACTCCCCCTCTGGCCTTCCTCCAACTATCTCAATGCTGTGGCATGTCTTGAATAGTTTGGCCGCTGCGCGAACAGAGTCCCCGCCAGCCGTTCCGGTTTCGATGAACACGGGAATACTGTACTGATCGGTGAAGCGTTTGATATACTCAACTGGAAGGCCGCCAGTGTTTACGCCAAAGTGTTTAAAGCCCACGATATTTAGGTTTGTGTATTAAAAATGGATACGACTCATGGACTTTAAAACGGGCTACATCTTTCCCTTTATAGGATTGCATGTACTGAGTTACAACACTTTTTAAATCAAAACTAACGCCCATAAATCGAGTTTCAGTTTCAGGGTGATTTGTGTCAATTGTTATCAAGCTCATAACGAGATTTTATCCAGTTAAAAGTTTTCTCCAATCCTTCCCTGAGTGAGTACTTAGGCTCCCAGTTCAAAACCTTACGAATCAAATCGTTGTTGCTGTTACGACCTTTTACCCCAATGGCGTTGCTCGCTACGTTCTTAATCTGTATTTCCTTTCCGCTAAACTCAATCACCAACTTTGCTAGTCCGTTTATGCTAATCATTTCCTCGCTGCCGATGTTTATAGGTTCTTTGAAGTCTGATTCCATGAGCAACCGAACAGCGTCTACACAGTCGTCAATGTAAAGGAATGATCGGGTTTGTAAGCCGTCTCCCCATACTTCGATTTGGTTGTGATTCTCGCTTGTTGTGGCGTGAAGTAATTCGATAACCTTTCGGCACATGGCGGCAGGCGCTTTTGCCTTTGGGTCTAAGTATTGACCTTCAGGCCCATAAATATTATGAAATCTTGCTATACGAATATTTAATTCGTGGTTTCTTGAATAAGCCATATATAGTTTTTCACTAAACAACTTCTCAAAACCATAACAGCTATCAGGGTCTGCCGGAAAAGCATCACTTTCTTTTAAGCCCTGATTGTATGTGCTTTCTTGAAGTCCTTTAGGGTATACGCACGCGGATGAGCTATAGAATAATTTACCTTTAAAATTCTTGACAGCGTTGCAAACATTAAGATTTATTAGCGCTGAGTCATGCATGATGTCGCTATCATTTTCGCCTGTAAATACATACAATGCACCACCCATGAGACATGCAAAATTGTATACCTCATCAAATTGAGTAAGTTGTTCGAATGGTTCTGGCAGAAATGAATATTCTCTGTTTTCGTTTAATCTAAAAACCGCATCAACAACTTTTGGGTCTCTTAAATCAGCCAGAACAAATTCATCACAGAAATCTACTTCACCATATCTGTAAGGCTCAATATCAACAACGCGAACCCAATATCCTTCTTTTTTTAATCTGCGAGCCATATGATGCCCCACAAATCCTGATGACCCGAGGCAAAGGGCCGTTTTACCTGTTTGCATAATCTTGCTTTTTTAGACCCTTATTCCAAGCCTTTTGAACTCCTTTTAATCCCTTGTTCCAAGGAACAAATCCTTTCTTAAACTCAGTTCGCTTTGAGTAGCTCTTACCCTTATGAATTTCAGCGTACTTCTTTTTATTCTCTTCAGTACATGGAATACCAAATCTTGGCGATTCTTTCCCAAATCTATGCACTCCGAACATGGGATTTTTTTCACCCTTAAACTGAGTATAGGTTTTTGGGTTTGACCTTATCTTCTTTGAAATTATATCGCGTATCTCTTGCGAGACATTTGCATTATTTTCTCCTCCATCATTCTGATTAGTTAATGGCCCATTATTTAAATCACGCCTACCAATTAACTTTATCAGTGTAGTTTCATAATCGTAGGCATCCAACTCAAGCATATTGAATTTAATCCTAATTATAATAGGGTCAAATCCATCAGATATAATACTTTGAATCCTATTTGTTTTGTGGCTGTTATATTTGGCTTCACCTTTTTTTACTGACCTCAAATGCTCCCTGTCCCTTGACCTACAACCCTTGCCTATGTAGAATGGCTCATAATCAAATCTTAATCCACCAAAAGTATAATTACCAAACCTTCTCGGGTCTAAGTAAGAATATACGTAAAATCTATTAGGCTTTGTCATATACAAATATAACCTAACGAAACTTTATTTTAGTCCAGGAATCAGGTATCAAATCTGTCGGCTCCTTGCCAGTAAATCCAGGCCCGAACCAATTCTTTGAACTTGGTGAAATTACTATCCTGTCTGGGTTGTGACCAAGCCACGCCGCCCACCAGGAAAATGTACTGTTGGCGATGATGTGATGGGAGCATGAAGCCATTTTACTGAGGGCTTCGTATTCGTTGGTTTCATCACAAAAATCCAACAACTCCCCACGCCAATTATCTTTACACCATTGTATATCATCTGAGAATACAAGGAACTTAGAATCGTCCGGCACGCGGTCAAACGCTAAAGAAATATACTTGTTTGTCACGGGTGGAAAGCTATTCGAGTTCGTCACGTAATCCCCACGCCTCACATGGATAGAAACATAGCCTTCATATTCCGGATAATGCTTCAGTGGAAACGCGGCCCTCACTTCCTCCTTCGCATTATCGAACCATTTCTCCGACTGAAAGAACCCAACCAGGGTTACATCTCGGCCGTTGAAAGTTGGGATAGGTGAGTAGTTGAACATCGATACGTCGTGCTGTTCGTAACGCTCACCGACGCCCCCGTAGCACATCGGTAGATTGGGCCAGAACTGAGGCAGTAGCCACGGAGTAGGTTTATCTTCAAATGTATCACCCGCGCCCCTACGCTGAGGGATGGCCCATTTGTAGCCGTGTTTTTTAGCGTAACCAATGCAGGCTGCGGCTTCGAAGAGGCAGTTCCCTAAACGCCCGATAGGCCTGAAGGTTATTAGACTCATATCAATCCAGTGGGGTGTTTCTCGATAAACGACCGGGTATAATTGAGCGGGTTAACAGCCACGCTACATATTATCACAAAAGAAAACAATGACGCCGGCAAGTTATCACAATAGGCATAGAATATAGTGTTTATTGCGTATAGAATGATAATAAAGATTGGGAGTGCTTTCATTTCATTTGCTTTAGTTTCTGGATAATCGAATCATGAAACCCCGACGGCGTGCGCCTCACGTTTGCCCCGTAGTGGCTCCCCTCCTCCGCCCCGTGATTATTAACCCTGTGCTGGTAACTCAAATCAGGAACGACATAAATATTGTTTCCAGCCTCCAACCACCGGAGCATCATGTAAATTGAATCACTCGTTACGGGGTCGATGTCGGGGTTAAAAACCTTTAGATATTCATGGCGGTTCACAAAGTAGTTAGCCGCGTTTAGCATCGTTGTTACCCTGTCTGAACTGACAAGCCCGGCGATGTTGTGCCTATTTATACTCACTCCTGAAACGCTTGTAAAATCAAAGTGCGGACGGGCGAATGATGGCGTGTAAATTGTCTTGTCGTTCACCCCACCGATCAATAAGTTTTCAATCCTGTCAAGATAGGACTTATCCATTATATTGTCGGAGTCGAACAGAACACACCAATCGTTAGACGCTAGTTCAAGGGACTTGGCTTTGTTCCGGTAGCAATCCAGGTTCGTGTCGTTACGGTGTACCTTGACTTTTGGAAACTCTTTGAAGTACCAAATGACGGACTGAAAAACATCGTCTCGGGAATGATCGTCTGAGATTATGATCTCGTCAACACGGTTATCCTGCAATATACTTGCGACCGACTCATAAAGAAGTTTTGACCGGTTGAAGTTGGTCAGGCAAATGCTGATTCTAAATTTAGTGTCCTCGCTCACAGGTTTATCACGTTAAAGTTTTTGTCGTTGATCCAGATACTGAAAAGTCGCTCTAAGATGAAGACGCCTATCGGCCAGTCCTGCCGACCGCTTTTTTGCTGATACTCTTTGATTTCTTTAAGGTCCCTTTTTTTGTGTACGTAACCGGAATCAACTCCAAATACGGCAGGCCGTTCGCACATGAAATCAATGGCGGGTTTTAGACAGTACCCGACGTACATTTGATATATCCCGTTCCGGGCAATGAAATGGTTTTCATGAATGGTATGGTTTAAGTCCTCATCTTTTGAAATGTCCGGAACCATGATCCCCAGCGGTTTAAGGAAGTCATTAACGAACACCTTAAACGCCTCATCCCATACCTTACCATGCCAATTGCTAGCCATGTCCAAAGGACGAAAGGTAGGGCGGCGCGGTGTGAGTATAGCCACATCGAAATCCGCTGACAAAATCTTTTTTTCACTTAATTCAAGATCGTGTTTTAGCACTAACGGGGTTGAACTTTCGGAACGCTTTTGCTTCAGTCTCCATGAACATACGGAAATATAATCAGCCTCCGATTGAGGTACAAGCCTGGCAATCACATCGTTTTCAAAGTAGTCCGTTAGTGTGTCGTTGAAATAGACCTTCGCGAACGGGTAGCAGTGGCCCCGCTGTTCCTCTTTGAAAATGATTTGATGAAAGGTGAGGGTCTTATCCATTGAGCCACTCAGCTAGTCGTCTAACACACCCCGAACAATCTTCCTGAAACTTTTGACCAGCCTCTTGATAAAGTTGTGCGGCCCGTCTCCAACTCGGCAGATCAAAATTGAATTGGTGGATCTCCCGGCTCGCCTTCATGTAGGCCAGTAGTTCGTCCTTGGTCATGTCTGTAATCCGCTTACTCATCCCTTGAAAACGTCAGTGTTAACACTTATAACCATGTGAGTAACAATGACTTTGGCCTGAACTCCTTTAGGTAAAGATTTGGATTTAACCATGCGGTAAACAGTAGATCGGTTCACCTTCAATTTGTGCGCGAACTGCGCAACGGTCATTTGCTTAATCACGAGTGCAAATATATAACAGAAATAATGAGACTTGCAACACGTGTTGCGTTGACAGGTAAAAAGAAAAGGAGGCTACTAACCCCCCTTTTCCCCTATGTAACAACCGCTTGTTTAAATAATTCTTGCGTTCAGGTACGCCAGTGTCGTGGCAACCGTTCCAACATCGAACCGGATTGGTTTGGTTTTCTCGGCTCCTTCCAGTATTACAGTATCAGACACGTCGTCCGCCGCGGCCTGCCCTGTGGTTCCAACGTCGCCAGGCATCCCGGTTAATCCGTTGCCGTAACCGTTGATAAAGAACTGGTCATTGTTGTTCCGATAAATAGTAAAGGCATCCTGAGCCTGTAACAGCCTTTGAATCTCTACGTCGTCCTGAGTGGACAGCGCGATCAATTTGACCGTGCTGCGGTGTGTCCAGAAGCCATTGCCTCCAGCCCCCTTGACGTAAACCCAGTCGTATTTGTGCGCGAATTTCTGCCCCTCAAACTTCACCAGGCCACGATAGGCGCTAAATGAAAGTGTTGATACGGGCGCTGCCTGAACGCCGCTGATGGGCGCACTCAGGTCGGAAACATACCCTATGTAGAAGTCCTTATCAGCCCCGGCTGGGAAGTTAAGGTCTCCACAAACAAGAGTCGTTCCGTATTGTACGCGGCATGCCATAGACTAGTAGCTGATTGTGGTTAAATCGCAATGGATAGCAGGCAAGAAGCCCATTATCATGTTCGAGCGGTAGTACCGCTTGTTGTCTTTTTTCTCAAACCAGCTATCGATTTTTTCCAGATCGCTGGTGTTCTCGATGCCAAGAATATGGTTCTCTTTGATCGTGAAAGAAATCAAATGGCGGGTTGTAGCTGACAGCGGGTTGGATGCATCTGCCAGGAAGTCGTCCCAAATCGTGATCGGAATAACAGGGATTCCGCGGAAAGTCAACTGTCCAGGGATGCCGTCGATCGCCTGCTTAAATGCAAGTTCCGTAACCGCGCCGGTGGCAGTGTATGAGGTGTAAAGGTTCTCCCAGATCGACCTGGTTACCAGGAAACGCGCTTTACCTTTGTCAATCCCCTCCTGCTTCAGGAGCAGGCTTGAGTTCCCGTATATTGCCAGTAATTCGTTATAAGCTGCGGAGGCCGCTAAGGCTCCGGTTCCGAAGTTCGTCTTGCTCGCGTAAACGCAATAGTTTGATGCTCCTGAGTTGTCAATGAGCGCCTGCCAGTAGCCATCAATTTGGTTCCAGTCGGCGTTTGATGAGTTCGCATCACCGAAGGAAATGCGCCTCCAAATATCACGACGCAAGGCATCTTTCAGGCCATCAACGATCATCCTATCAATTGGGGTACCAGCTGGATCAAAAGATGCGGTCCCGGTCTTCAGCCATTCTTGGGCTAGCACATTGTAAGAGCCGGTCAGTTGATTGGTGAAATCGTCCTTACACCATCCCTCGTACATTTCAAATGGTTTCAACTGAATCGGTTTTGAAGTGATGTCAAAAGATGAACCTGTTACGGCCTGATCGCAACCAGTGTAAGGCTTCAGAACCTTGCTCATGGTTGGCGCGATGTGGTAACGCTTCTTATCTGACGCCCCAAGGTCAACAGTAAACACGTCAGCTATTGCCGGCGTTGATAATGTTGGCTTGAAAAACAGCTCGGTTGCTAGTATGCCATTCCAAGTGTAATTCAAATTGGTTTCCAAAATAGAAACCGCCTCAGGGCCACCGGAACGGTAATCCGTAAATCGGGTGCCGTCGGAATACTTACCGCCAGGGTAGTAGCGTTCCAGCCATGGCAAGAAATCAGCTAGGTGTGAGCGCGTTGCTTTAATCTTCAGTGCTTGTTCGTTGTTCATGGTCCCGATGGCAAATGCCTTGTTTGGTATGTGTCCTTCAAATTGCCGGCCTTGGTCACCGACTCCTTTTTTCTTCAGTTCTTCCAGTTCTTTGTCCTTGTCAGCAAGAGCGACGGCAAGGCGTTTCTGTTCAGCCTCCGCTGTTTTAAGCGTTTCGGCTGCGAGTTTTTCTTGTTCAGCCTTCAGGGCCGCTTGTTCAGATACGGTTTTTTGAGCCAGTTGGGCCTTTAATTCCGCGTTTTCGCGGGCCAGGCGCTGGGCTTCGGTTTCCTGTGGGGCAACGGGTGGCGCGGGCGGTCCTGCCTGAGCGGGTTTAATTTCCGTCACCTTACCGGCAACACAGGTAATTGATTGACCGTCCTCGGTCACATAGTTTCCCTCTGCCGGTTTGCCGTCAATCGTTGCGGTGGCTCCAACAGCCGGCACTTCACCTTCGAGTGAAATTTTGCCCCCCTCTTTCAACATCAGATCAACGGCCTTTGGTGAATCAATAACTTCGGACTTAATCACATCCATGATTTTAGCCCATACGTTTTTATCCTTGCTCATGGCTTTTGCGCCCTTTTTTCCGAGGGCTACGGCTTTAAGTTTTGTTTCTTGTGATTTGTCTACGTAATTAATTGCCTCGTCCGCCAGACCTAAGTCAACGGCCATCTGTGCGCTCATGTGAGTTTCCTTTTTCATGAGGGCTTTTACTTCGTCGAGAGTCTTTCCCTTGCCGCGCTTGGTCATGGAGTTCATGTACACGTCAGCCATTTCATTTTCAATGATGCGAAGTTCTTTAGCCGCGCTCTCGAATGAATCGGAATCGGCATACCCTGAATTTCCTCCAAGGCCACTAACACCAAACTTTGGGTAGTGAATCATTACACGGCCGGGTGATAATATCTTGATTTTGCCGCCGGTTAAATCGGAGGCAAGCATAATGAAAGACCCCATTGACTGGGCTTCCTCAACAATAGAATCGATTGGTATTTTGAAGGCCTGGGCGTACTGAACTAATTTATGGTAGCCTTTATATCCAGCCCCAACCGATCCGCCACCCGTAGAAATATGATGAATGATTTTATCAACCTCGCCAATGTTGCGAAGCTGGGACATGATTAATTCGGGGTAGTCTTCCTCGATTTGTCCCTCTGTGAAAATGTGCCCTTCGTTCATCTACCGCAAAGATTACGCGGTAACCGAGTAAAGTGGATTTACTAAAAAGTAACGTCAGGGCATTTGCAGCGTCTTATTTTATCGACTCCAGGTAGACTTAACCCGTGTAGTTGGGCGACGGTTTCGCGATCCTTTCCGCTTCTGAGGTCGTTGCACACGTCCCAATGGGTCAGACTCTTGATGTTCATCAGGCCACTTTGAGCCATTGCTTTTATCTGATCGCGCTGGAATTGTAGGATCATACCGATGTCATTGACTCTTTAAACGCAATCTTTGAACTGAACCTCCTGTAATCTGACTCGACAAAATTGACGTTTACCGGCTCAGATAATACGCTTTCAAGACCCAGTTGGGCGTCAATAGGTGCGGTGTTCGATGCTGCCAGGATGCTGCCGTTGATACTCCCACCCCCGGCCATTGCGGCCCCATCGTTGAAAATTCGGGTCTTGCCTTTGCCTGAAATCGGCGTTACGTCAACCCGCTCTTTTCCTCCCGGGTTATCTCCAACAAGTATCCATGATGGCCCTTTAGTTGTGAAGGACCCTCCCCCGGCGAAGGCCCCGAGTATTTTGCCTTGCTGGGCCAATCCTGCCGCAATAGTGGCCACCATTGCAACAATCCTTTGAACCGGACGACCGATGAACGTGGGGTCTTTTAAAACCTCCGTGCCAGCCAGATAAGAGTTAATCCCAGCCTGAACAGCGGACAGCGCCCGACTTGCAATGGTATGCTTTTCAAAAATGGTTGACGCTCCACCGATGGCATTGGAAAGTATTAACAGGCTGCCGGTCCGGTCCCGATCTGCCGCCGCTGCTCTTGCGCTTGCGTTCGCCGCCTTAACATCCGAGTCAGCCTTTTTGAGAACAGACTTTGAAAGTTTATCCGTTTCAAGGGTCATCCCGGCAAGGATCGTGGTACTCCTGATGTCCTGATCGTTCTTTTCGGTAAGCGCCTTAGTTGATTCTTCTATTTTTATCGGATCGCTAAATTCATCAGTTCCAAGTTCAGACGCTTTATGTTCGGCTATTTGTTGCTGGATACCTAACTGCTGTTGGAGTTTTACTATCCTTGCATCCTCAGCGGTGTTTAAATTATCCTGGAGTTTTAGAATATTATTAACCAGTTTCTCTGCCTTCCTTTTCTCCTGTGAAATCTCAAGTTCCTTGTCAGCGATGGATCGTTGCAGAACCTCGCTATCTTTGTTTATTAAAAGTTGATCGTTAAGTAATTGCAATTCCTGTTCTTTGATAGACACCACGGCGGTTTCTCCTGACCTGATGTTATCAATCATCTGACCGGCCTTAAAAATCTTATCGTTGAAGGTTGTTTGCTCCTGGTTGATTTCTTCCAGAAGACCCGAATTGTCCTCCAATAAATTGTTTTGCTCGGTCCTTGCTTTGGTTGTCGCTTGGTTCAGGTCATCTAGTTTATCCTTAATAACGGCCAATTCATCAACAGCCCCTCCAATGGTCAGTCTCCATAAATTACTGAACGCCTGGACACCTGGTAACCCACTGACTATGGATCGGAAAAACCCACCAGCGGCACTGTCTGAGTCTTTGAAATAGTCAACAACATCAGCTAGTTTATTGCTTAGTATCTCTGTGGTTGCGCTTAACTTGAATTGGATTTGCTCAAGGTCTTGCGCCCCCCGACCGGTTGAAAAGTATGCGGTTGCTAATGTTCCAACGATTGAAGCCGCCGCGGTGGCTGGATTCAAAAACGCCGTCATTCCGCTACTCAGGCTTCCAAGATTGGTCCCGGCTATATTGATGTTCCCAGCAACGCTTTGGAATTTGGAACCCAGGTTTTCGTTTGACTTGGCTAACTTCGCATTACTCTCAATCAGTTTGTCCGTTTGGGTTTTTGTACCCGTCATGGACTTGGAAAGATTGTTGTAGGTTGTTGTTTCCTTTTTTAGGATAGCTTCCAGTCGGACAGAATCAGCCGCGTATTCTTCAAGAGAAATAGACCCCTTTTTATAGGCGTCGTTTAATGCCTTCTGCTCTTCTTTGGTTTGGATAATGTTACGCTTGAACCGCTCGGCGTCAGCCAGCGCGTTACCCATATCAACCTGGTACTCGAATATTATTTCTTCTTTGGCCATTACTCGTAAGCGGATAAGTAAACATTCACTTCACTTGTACTGTCTTCGTAGTACTCTATTTTCTGCACGATAAAGTACCCATTCAACTCTCCAACATTCAAATATATTAATTTGTTGCCTCTGAAGTTGTAAAAAGTTACTTCGGGTAGAAGCATCCGCGTCCGTGGGTTGGCCTTCGTGATGGAGTTTTCGAGCGGGATTAAGTACGCTTCCCGTAGTGTGATGTCGTTGTAAAATGGAAGGTTAATCTCACCGACTGAAAATGATTTATTGTAAGCGTTAAGAGCTGAGTATGGAGTGTACGGTTTGGAGTAGTAAGCCGTGGCGATTGTTGAAACATTCCCACTAGCCAACCGGAACGCTATTTCCTTGCTAATCGCCGATGGGGAAACGCCCGGAACACAAACTAAAGCATATTGTTGGGTGGTCTTCGTTGCCTGCTGGATGTATATTTTTCCGGTTGAGGTTCCAAGGAATTGTAAATCAGTCCGATAAACAGTGGATGAAGAAAGGCCTCCCCCGGTGTGGTAGCCATCATACAGCCCGTTATCATCCACAATCCTGACGATCAGGTTATCCGATGTTCCGCCAGGGAAAGGGAACCCGGTTCCGTTAAAAGAAACACGCCGGTAATCATCCCCAACCCCAACGCCCTCATCAGTTATGGACGTATACGTTAGGCACTCACCGTCAGACAGCTTAACAAACGGAACGTAAGGAACGGCCCACTTTAACTGAGTGGTCCCAACCTTATCATGAACCGCCGGGAATGGCGATTTGTAAAGCGTTTTCTCGGATATGGTGTCGCGTTCACTTTCAATATTTAGCTCACCGTATGGGATTGTGTTGCCGGTGTTATACTCCTTCAAAAGATCATCGTCTGGATTAGGTAGTGAGATTAGATTATTCTTTTTGATGTCGCTGTATTGCAGGACGTGTGATTTATAGTACTCGCTCCAATCTTCAGCCTCGTCCTTTTTAAGTTTAGCAACAATGTCCAAACTCAATGTTAGCCCGTCGTTATCAAACGACACCACGCACCCAAAAGAAACCGTTAACCACTTGATAAAGTCAATGGCTTTCATCTTCGGCGCGATAGTCTCCGGCTTAATTCTTGGAACCCCATTTACCCCGCCGAACGCCGCCTGGTTAATCACAATGAAAGTACTAGGCACATAAACAGGATCGTTGGTGATCGGGTCCACAAACTCCGAACCGGGTGGGGTAAGAATAATCGATCGGTAATGCTGATCGGTCAAAAGAGTGCCGGTGATCTTTACCCCGGCGTGGTTTGATAGTTCAGTCAGGAGCGTATGAACATAAAGGCACGGGTAAAACTCTGGCACACACGAAGATTGATCGGCCCCGGTTCCGGCCCCTAGGGTTCCATCGCCGATTTGCAATTGAGTTAGTCCGAAGTTCTTGTTATACTTTTCGTTGTTAAAAGCCCAGTCAATGAACGGAAATATAATACCTTCGGTGGCTGACGCTCTCAGGTTTATCCAATAGGTACTCCATCCTACATCCCACCGGGTCGTCCTGATCTCGTTGCAAATGAAATTGAAGTTACTGAACCATCGAAAGTTGCCTGACGCAAAGAAACACTCAATCTCTTGTGTGTCGTCGTCGATTATAACGATACTTCCTCGATCAGACTTATTACCATTCCGGATGAGGTTTATTTCCTGGCTGACAAGCTGATTGCCGCCAACTTGATTGAATCCAAACAGGTTTAAAATATCCCTATTCTTGGCCGTTCCTGGTATCTTAAAATTAGTCGAAACATTCGCTTTGATACTGAGGTCAAACAGGTTAATGATTTGTTTAGTCAGCCTGAAATCACCACCATCATAATCCAACTCATCGCCGTTATCGTTGATGAATGAGGTCATAATCTTTGAGCTGGTGTGGGGTCAGTGAATTTAACCTTGAACTGAAGTTCAACTAACTTGTCCGTTTCCTCCAATTTGTTCGAGGCTTCAACCATGACGGTTCTTTTTTCTGTTTCGGCTGTTTGGATTTGAACCAGTAAGGCGTTCTCGACCCCGTTGATTATGTCGGCCGCCTGCTGATTTGTGACAAATTGGGACCGGATAAGGTGGCTCTTGCTCCCTTCAATCAAGGCGTTTTTATTGATAGTGTCCGCGAATTTACCGTAGGATTTAGGCCAGTTCGTAAATATGTTAGTGCTAGTTTCTTTGCTCTTGACCTGGTTACTCAACTGACTGCCGGCGTTGAACCTCCAGTAATCATGACCGCCCAGATAATTCTTCCATACCATATCGGTGTAAAACGCGGTGCAATCGGCGTTCATTGCTATCTCCTTTACTTCACTTAGTAAAACATTAGTCACGCTATAAAGCGAAACCCTGACGGCTTCATAGGCTGAGTTATAGGTAACCGAGAATCGATATATCCCGGCGTCATTATCGGGTAAGGCGGTTTGAACTGTCGAAACAACAATCCCGCCTGATAGGTATTGTTCAAGAATATAAAAACCGGAAGAGCCTGAGTTTAGAATAAAAGAAATATCAAAATACTGGCCCGAAAAAATCTCCGGCGTTGTCATTGTTGATAGGAATTTCTGCACCGGTGCCGCTGGTGATCCGTTCACGTAATCATCAAGGAATCCACCAGACTGAGTTTTGAATGGCAGCATGGCGTTAGCGGCGTACCCTTCAAAATTTCCCTGGTCGCTCGTGAAAGCCGACACACTTGTACCTAACGTATACCCGCTGGAGTAATCGTAAGCCTCCGCAACGCTGATGTAGAACTGGCAGAATGAATTAATGTCGTTCGGTAGCGTGTCCAACGTGGTGTCGTTTTTGTCGATCTGTATTTTAGGCTTCAGGTAGTCAGCGATATTGACTGTTATGATTCCGCTCGAATCCGGTATTGCCTTTATTGTTACGATCTCTTCATAAGGTTTTTGCGCTCCCCAATAATGGGAAGAGTTCAGGCCGGCAAAGACCTTGATTTGAGCATGGTAATTGTTGTAATAGTACTGAACTGTTGAGGCTGAGAAACTTACCCCGGCGCTGTACAGCATATCAATCGTAATCGCGGTGTCTGAGGTCCAGTTTATTATTTGATAGATGCCGGCGTTCTGCCCGAAGACTTGTACATATTCAAGCTCAGCCGCGCTGCCTGTCGCTTTGATGTCACCCGAAAGATTGAGCTTAACATAACCCGCATCATTGGCAATACTGCTTATGGTCCTTGCTGTGTCGGCGGAATTAGTAGGCCACAGGCTTGATGAAAGCTTGTAAACAATCGGAAGGTGAACGCAAGACCAGTTATGAGCGTCTATCGATTCACATACCTGGAAATAAGTTGTCCCGCTATTTATAAAACTTACATTTACTCCTGTCGCATAAAGGCGAATGTAGAAATGGTCATCGTCTCCAAGGTCCTGGACATACCAATAGCCATTATAAGCACCCAGCGTCCCGTCAATAAATACAAAATCCCCGGTATCCATTCCGTGGCCATTACATGAAAAATAAGCAGCCCCGGCGTTATTCGTTACTGTGACCGTCTTAACCTCGGTATACGTTATCTTGTGTCCTTGGGGCCGGTCTATTACTGTGAGTGCCATTATTTGAATGATTCTTTTACGCCCATGACCAGTTCTTTGCTAAAGTCTTTCTTCAGTTCCTCAGACAAATTCTTAGTAAAGGTATCCATTACGCCAGAATAAACCACCCTTCCCCCAGCCCGGTGGGTAGCGTCCCCTACCTTCAACTGATTGACCGCGATGGCCCACGCTGCTTTCTCTGGATCAGTGAACCCCCGGGCTTTAGCGTACTCGGTGAAGCTATCAATCATTTCTTTGCTGGGCTTTTTGACTGAGGGTCGGATACCCTTTTCTAGAAGGGTAAAAAACTCTCTGGCGATGAATAGTAGCTTGTCCCCATCCACCACAAAGCGAATCGACTGAACCGTTTTACCTGTGGCGTCATAGGGTGTAACAGCCTGTTTTAAAGTCTGCACGCCGATCTGGCCGTAGGTTTTTAAGACGGTCATTAAGGACATACGTCTGTTTTATCAGGGGTGTTGAGATTGAAGGAAAGGATTATCCCGGTCAGGCAATCAGCGTGTTTTTTAATGAACGGCTCCCGGTTTATTTCGCTCATGGTGATGAGCTTGTAAAGGTCTTGGTTGGCGGTACTGACCGATGCGGACCCGTAAAGAATTACATTGTACTGCCATATCAACTGCCTTGCGATATGGTCGCACTCGTCAATTATAGCCTCGTATTCGTCTTGTGTGCTATCAGTGCGGTCTTTCTTGGCGATGTGGATTACCACGGCCCAATCGTCAATCAGTGTTGATCCTGAACCGCCAAGGGTTGTCGCTGCCCGGAGGCTTTCTACCCATTCAAATGGGAATCCTTTGTCAGCTAATTTGTTGAACTCCGTGATCCGGCCTGAGTCAAAGTTCAGCGTTAGGGCGTCGGCCCCTGCTTTTAGAAATGCTCTGACCTGTTCGCGTTTCATTCGTCTGTTTTGGTGTCTTTCAAGATACCCGAATACTTCTTAGCTATGTGCTTTTCCCACGCAATATACATAAACTCGAAATAAAATTCCGATACTGTCCATTTTAGAAGTTCAACCCGCTTATGCGATGTTTCTTTTTCCATGAAGCGAAGCGTACCGTGAAAGCCAAACGTGCGCGAAAGCCACTCATAACCAGCCTGAATTTGCGCATCAGTGTATTTAACCTGGGGAAGATTTTTGACCCTTGCAGATTCAATTCTATCAACTTCAGTAATGTAAAATTTCCCACAGCCATGACCTCCGTACATGGCGACTTAAAGAACTGATTGGCAAAGGCTGTCTTTTCTTCAATGGTGGATTCGTGGTAATTCGGTTGGGTGTAGATGCCGACGATCTCGACAAACTTACTTAGCTGCTCGACTGATTGCTTCCCGTTCTCGTCCGGTTTCAGGGTGGCGGCAATCATTTTTAAATCCTCGAACTGGCCAACTGTCCTGAAATTCAGATCCCGGGGAAGGTAAAAACCGTTGATCGACTTAGGTAAGATGCCATCCATGGGCTTTCGCATCCAGGCGAACGACTCCAGGAACTTGTCCACGTTGGCAATGTTAGCTTTTCGGAGTTCGTCCGGGTCCATGTCGATCAGGACCGCGATGCATTCGACGTCATCTTTGCATGGTTGTAGTTTCAGGAACTTTTCAAAGCTGACATCATCCCAGCATCGCATTCGGTTTGTTAGTTGTTTTGGTTTCATTAGTGGAACATTAAGTGAGGGGTGGAAACATTTGATTTGGCGGCGTTAGCCAAGGCAAGCGCACAAACAATATCGTCATGCATGCCGTCTGGGGCTGAGTACTTCACGCCACCCTTTGAATATTGGAACTCGAATGATTCTAATTCATCGTACATCAGACCGTCAAGGATA
>Ga0137428_1000273_pt1 | contig 22940 bp, 23 predicted proteins | sample EasRivERMZT718_2_FD_102305 | JGI IMG/M metagenome (GOLD analysis project Ga0137428, IMG submission 102305) | Soil microbial communities from meander-bound floodplain in the East River, Colorado, USA - East River MetaG ERMZT718_2 | ecosystem: Environmental > Terrestrial > Soil > Floodplain ...
CCCATCGACTCGTTCACCAGCTTGAAGCGGTCGAGGTCGATGCACAGCAGCGCGAACTGCGAGCGGTTGCGCGCCGCGGTGAGGATCGCCTGGCTCGCGCGGTCGGCGAGCAGCGTGGAATTCGGCAGCCCGGTCAGGGCGTCGCGCGTGGTGAGCTGCTCGATGCGCGCCTCGGCGTGCTTGCGCGCGGTGACGTCGGCGCCGGTGCCGCGCCAGCCGATCAGGCGCCCGACGGGGTCGCGCACCGGCACCCCGCTCACCGACTGCCAGATCACGCCGCCCGACTTGGTGATCATCCGGTGCAGCAGGTCGCGGAACGGCTCGCCTTCGGCGGCGCGGCCGGCGAACCATTCGTCCACCATGCGCGGCTCGCCGAGCGGCATGAAGTCGCGCGGCTTGCGCCCGAGGAGCTCGGCGCGCGCGTAGCCGAGCACCGCCTCGGCGCGCTCCGAGAGGTAGGTGTAGCGGCCCTGGGCGTCGGTCTCCCAGACGTATTCGCCGGAGGCGTCGACCACGTCGCGGAACCGCTGCTCGCGCTCGGCAAGCGCCGCCTCGGCGCGCTTGCGCTCGTCGATGTCGGCCACCGTCCCCGAGACGCGCGTGGCGCGGCCGTGCGAGCCCTGCTCGGTGACGCGCCCGCGCGCGTGCAGCCATTTCCACTTGCCCTGGCGCGTGCGGATGCGGAACTCGATGTCGAGCGCCGGCGCTTCGCCCTTTAGCGCGCGCACCAGCGCCTCGGTGTAGTGCACGCGATCGTCGGGATGCATCATCGCGATCAGCTCGGCGCCGAGCGTCACCGTGGGCGAAGCGGTATGGCCGAGGAAGCGCACCCAGCCGTCGCCGGCGGAGAGCTCGCCGCGCTCGGCGTCGAAGTGGAACTCGGCGAGGTTGCCGCCGTCGAGCGCGAGCTCGAGCCGCTCCTTCGCGCGGAACAGCGCCCGCTCGGCGCTGCGCTGCTCGGTGACGTCGCGCGCCACGCCGCGGTAGCCGAGGAACGCGCCTTCAGCGTCGAGGCGCGACTGGCCCGAGATGATGTGCACCTGGCGCGCCCCGCGCTCGTCCACCCGCGCGATTTCCAGGTCGAAGAACGATTGCCGGGCCGCGAGCTGCTCGAGGTGCGCCTCGAGCGCGCGCGGCTCGACCTCGACCCCCGGGATTTCCCAGATGCGCTTGCCGAAGGTCGGCGTCTGGCCGAAGAACGTCGCCACCGGCGCGCCGCCCGAGAGCCAGACGATGCGGTGCTCGGCGTCGGTCTCCCAGAACCAGTCGGCAGAGAGCTCCGTCAGGCCGCGGAAGCGGGCAGAGTCTGCCTTTGCATCCAGCAATGCTTTCTCTCCCCTGCGGGAAAGCACGTGCATCGCCAGATAGACGGCGCCGCCCGAAGCCGCGACCAGGAGCAGGACTTCGAACACGCGGGCCTAGCGCGCCGCCGCGTCGCGCACCGGCGGCGCGACCTTCAGGACTTCGTCGATCGTGGTGGCGCCGGCGCCCACCTTCACCGCGCCGGAGATGCGCAGCGGCTTCATGCCTTCCTTGAAGGCTTGCTCGCGCAGGGCAACGAGGTCCGCGTTCTGGGACACCAGGCCCTTCAGGGCCTGGGAAAACACCATCGTCTCGTAGATCCCGACCCGCCCCATGTAGCCCGTCATGCGGCATTCGAGGCAGCCGACCGGCTTGTAGAGGCGCGCCGGATGCTTGGATTTCCACGGCGCGACCAGCGCGTTCCAGGCGTCCTGGTCCTCCGCGCGGTTGAGCTCCACCGTCTGCTTGCAATGCGGGCACAGCGTGCGCACCAGGCGCTGCGCCATCACGCCGTTCAGCGTCGCGTTCAGCAGGTACGGCGCCACGCCGAGCTCGATCAGGCGGGCGATCGCGCTCGGCGCGTCGTTGGTGTGCAGGGTGGACAGGACGAGGTGGCCGGTGAGCGCCGACTGCACCGCCATTTCCGCGGTTTCCAGGTCGCGGATCTCGCCCACCATGATGATGTCCGGGTCCTGGCGCATCAGCGCGCGCACGCCCTCGGCGAAGCCGAGCTCGATCGCGCTCACCACCTGCATCTGGTTGAACGCCGGCTCGACCATCTCGATCGGGTCCTCGATGGTGCACACGTTCACTTCCGAGGTCGCAAGGCTCTTCAGCGTGGAATACAAGGTGGTCGTCTTGCCGGAGCCGGTCGGCCCAGTAACCAGCACGATGCCGTTCGGCCGGTCGGTCATCTCCTTCCAGCGCTTCTGGTCCTCGGCCGAGAAGCCGAGCTCGCTGAAATCGCGCACCAGCACCTCGGGGTCGAAGATGCGCATCACCAGCTTCTCGCCGAACGCGGTCGGCAGGGTCGAGATGCGCAGCTCGATGTCCTGCTCGGCGCTGCGCGTCTTGATGCGCCCGTCCTGCGGCCGGCGCTTCTCGACCACGTCCATGCGCGCCAGGATCTTGATGCGGCTGGTCATCGCGGCGAGCACCGAGGCCGGGATCTGGTAGACCTGGTGCAGCACGCCGTCGATGCGGAAGCGCACGATGCCCAAGTCGCGCCGCGGCTCGACGTGGATGTCGCTCGCGCGCTGCTCGAAGGCGTACTGCCACAGCCAGTCGACCACGCGCACCACGTGCGCGTCGTTGGCGTCGAGCTTGTCGCTCTTGCCGAGCTCGACCAGCTGCTCGAAGTTCGACAGGCCGCTGATCGCGGTGTTCTTGTTGGCGCCCTTGATCGATTTGGCGAGGTTGTAGAACTCGACCTGGTAGCGCTCGATGTCGAGCGGGTTGGCGATCACGCGCCGGATCTCGCGCTTGATCATGCGCGCGAGCTCGGGCTCCCAGTCGCGGATTCCCGGCTCCGCGGTGGCGATCACCGCTTCCTTCGAGTTGAGCGCCACCGGCAGGATGCGGAAGCGCGTGGCGTACGCCGACGACATGATCTCGGTCACGCCGGTGAAGTCGATCTTGAGCGGATCGATGTGCAGGTATTCCATGCTCGAGCGCTTCGCCAGCCACTCGGTGAGCACGTCGAGCGTGAGAAGAGCGTTGCCTGGGGCGGTTCCTCCCTTCTTCCACTTCTGATCGGCGACGATCACCAGCGGATGCATCGTGCCGCGGTAGTAGCGCCGCTCCTTCTTCAGCGTCTCGGCCGCCGCCGGCTCGACCATCTTGTCCGCGACCAGCCAGTCGAGGATCGCGGCGAGCGTCAGCCGGGCTCCCGATTCGGTCTTAACTGCTTGTTGCATAGGCGAAAGACTATACCGCAAGGCGGCGCGCCCATCAGGGAGGAGTGCCTCCTCCGGACACGCCCTTAGAATCGTCCGATGAATGCAGCTCCACAGCGCGCCCTCGCGCCGGACGTCAAATTGCGCGAGGTGTGGGCCTGGAGCATGTACGACTTCGCCAATTCGGCCTACACGACCGTCGTCATCACCGCGGTCTTCAGCGCGTACTTCGTCGGCGTCATTGCCCAGAATGCTCCCTGGTCGACGTTCGCCTGGACGGCTGCCCTCTCGGTGTCGTACGCCGCGATCCTCCTGACCGGCCCGCTCGTCGGCGCCTGGGCCGACGCGCACGCGGCGAAGAAGCCGCTGCTGCTCGCGACCACGCTGGGCTGCGTAGTGTTCACGGCCCTGCTGTATTTCACGCAGCCGGGCGCCGTCGCCGTCGCGCTGCTCCTCCTCATCGCGTCCAACTATTTCTTCGGCGCGGGCGAGAACCTGATCGCCGCGTTCCTGCCCGAGCTCGCCGATTCGCGCGCGATGGGGCGCGTGTCGGGCTGGGGCTGGAGCTTCGGCTACCTCGGCGGCCTGACGGCATTGGGAATCTGCCTCTTTTACATCACTTCTTCCGAAGGCAAGTCTGCTTCGCAAACGGTCCCGGTCACGATGCTGATCACCGCCGCGTTCTTCGCGCTCGCCGCGGTGCCGACGTTCGTCTTCCTGCACGAGCGCGCAGTGCCGCAGGCGCGCATGGAGAATCCCTGGGGACGGGTGCGAGAAACCCTCAGGGCAGCGGAAAAATACGTGGACCTGAAGCGATTCCTGATCTGCCTCCTGTTTTACCAGGCGGGCATCACCGCGGTGGTCTCGCTGGCCGCGATCTACGCCGAGCAGGCGATGAAGTTCACCACGCAGCAGACCATCGCGCTGATCCTGGTGGTCAACGTGACCGCGGCGATCGGCGCGTTCGGCTTCGGCTACCTGCAGGACGCCGTCGGCCACGTGCGCGCCGTCGCGCTCACGCTCGTCGGATGGATCGTGATGGTGGTGCTCGCCGGCCTGTCCGAATCGAGCGCTTCCTTCTGGGTGGCGGCGAATCTCGCCGGGCTGTGCATGGGCTCGTCGCAGGCCGCCGGTCGCGCGGTCGTGGGCTACCTCGCGCCGCCGGCGCGGCTCGCCGAGTTCTTCGGCCTGTGGGGCCTCGCCGTCAAGGCGGCGTCGATCTTCGGTCCCCTCACCTACGGCGCAGTGACCTTGATCTTCGCCGGCAACCACCGCCTCGGCATCTTCGTCACCGGCATCTATTTCGTGATCGGCCTCGTCCTGCTGCGCAATATCGACGTCGAGCGCGGCCGCGCCGCGGCGCTCGCGCCATGAGGCTGTTTCTGGCCATGCTCCTCGCCACGGCCGCGGCCGGAGCGCTCGCCGGGCCGCGCGGCGACACCAGCGAGTGGAGCCTCAACCTGTTCGTCGTCGGCTCCAACCACTACGCGTTCGAAGGCGGCGCGAGCGCGCGCAGCGACACCGGCGCGGGCTTCGGCTTCTCGGTGGCGCGCAACCTGAACGACTACTTCGCGCTGGGCGTGGAAGGCTCGCTCGCGACGTTCAGCTACCGCGCGAGCATCGCACCGGGCAGCGCCAACGGCGGCGCCGGCTTCGAGACCCGGGGCGACATGGAAAGCGGGACGCTGCGCGTGCATGCAACCTGGAACCTGCTCGCGCGGCCGCTCACGCCCTTCGTCACCGCCGCCGCCGGCGTGATTTTCCTCGAGCCCGATTTCGGCGCCCAGCCGCCGGCGGACGCCTGCTGGGCCTATCCGTGGTACGGCGAGGTCTGCGGCGCGCGGGCGCCCACCAGCACGCTCGCGCGCTTCAGCTACGGCGCCGGCGCCGGCCTGCGCTTCGATTTCCCCGGCGAACGGGGCTTCATCCGCGCCTTCGTCGGCGGCGAATGGATCGAGATGCCGGAAGCGCCGAGCACGCTGGGCTATGTCACGGTGCGCGCCGACTTCGGACTGCGCTTCTAGAACACCCGCTCAAGTCCCGGGCGCGAAGCTTGCAGAAAGGGTTCACCATGAGAACCCTCGCCCCTGTCCTCTCCGTAGTCCTCTTGACTGCCTTCGCCACCGTCGCCCCCGCGCAGGCCCCGGAAAAACAGGCAGCGAAGTCCGCCGCCGGCGGGCGCACGGCCAACCTCCCCGACTTCACTGCGCTGATGAGGCAGCAGGGACCCGCGGTGGTGAACGTCATCACCAAGCGCGAGCCCGCCCGGACCGCGCGCGCTCCCCAGGAAAAGCAGGCGCCCGACGACCCGCTGCAGGAGTTCTTCCGCCGCTTCATGCCCGATTCGCCGGAACGCGCTCCCGGCCCCGGCCAGGGGCTCGGCTCGGGCTTCATCATCAGCCAGGACGGCTACGTGCTTACCAACGCGCACGTGGTCGCGGGCGACGGCGAAGTCACGGTGCGGCTCGCGGATGCCAAGCGCGAGTTCAAGGCGAAGGTGATCGGGGCGGACGAGCGCACCGACGTCGCTCTCCTCAAGATCGACGCCACCGGGCTGCCCACGGTCAAGCTCGGAAAGTCGGCGTCGCTCCAGCCCGGCGAATGGGTCGCGGCGATCGGCTCGCCGTTCGGCTTCGAAAACACCATCACCGCCGGGATCGTGAGCGCGACCGGGCGCTCGCTGCCGGCGGAGACCTACGTGCCCTTCATCCAGACCGACGTGGCGGTGAATCCCGGGAATTCCGGCGGGCCGCTCATCAACCTCGCGGGCGAGGTGGTCGGCATGAACTCCATGATCTACAGCCAGACCGGCGGCTACATGGGCGTGTCGTTCGCGATCCCGATCGAGGTCGCGCTCGACGTGAGCAACCAGCTCCGCGCCGAGGGCAAAGTGACCCGCGGCCGGCTCGGCGTGCGCATCCAGCCGATGACGAAGGAGCTGGCGCAGTCCTTCAAGCTGAAGGAGCCGAACGGCGCGCTCATCGCCACGGTCGAGCCCGGCAGCCCCGCGGACAAGGCGGGCCTCAAGCCCGGCGACGTGGTGCTCGCGTACAACGGCCAGGAGATCGACGACCCGAACAAGCTGCCGCGCCTCGTGGCGGCGACCCAGCCCGGGCAGAGCGCCACGCTGAAGATCTGGCGCGGCGGCAAGGCGGAGGAAGTGAAGTTCACCGCGGCCGAGCTGGTCGCCGAGACCCGGGCCGCGAAGCCTGCCCGGGACAAGGCAATCAAGCCGAACCGCCTCGGCCTGGTGGTGAGCGAGCTGCCGCCGGCGCAGCGCCGGGCGCTCGGCATCGAGTACGGCCTGGTGGTCGAGAGCGCCGAGGCCGGGCGCTCGCCGCTTCGGCCCGGCGACGTCATCGTCGGCGTCGGGCGCGAGAGCTTCAGGAGCGTCGAGGACTTCGACCGCCTGCTCGGCGAGCAGAAGCAGGGCGACACCGTCGCGCTTCTCGTGCGCCGAGGCGAAGCGACGGTGTACGTCCCGGTAGAGGTTGGATAGCGAATTCGGGGTCAGGGTGCGAACTTGTTTTCGCGTACGCAAAAACGAGTTCGCACCCTGACCCCGAATTCTTCCTGTAGAAGTTATATGACAAAGAAGCTCTTACTCGGCCGTTTGATTGAGCCGTAAGGAGTAAGCGGTGCTGTGCGCCCCGGCGCGCCGCTTGCAGTAGTTGGAGCGGACTACATGCCATGCGCAGCCTCGTGTTGCTGGTTCTGGTTTTTCTCTCCTCGTGCGCCCCGGCGCCGGAGGGGCTGAGGCTCGTGACCATCGACAACCCCGAGCGGGGCCTGAGCCTGCGCGAGTTGCCGCCCGAAGCGCTGAAGTCGCTCGGGCTGCCTTACGGCCTCGCGGTCGTGAAGGCGGGGTCGCTTGCCGAGCGCGCCGGCCTGAAGATCGGCGACGTCGTCTACGGCGTAAACCAGAGAAAGCTGAAAAACCTCGAGGAGCTAAACCAGGTGCTGGCCGAGCAGGAGCACGGAAAGCTGGGGTTGCTCGTGCGCCGGGGGCGCTCGGACTTCTACGTCGCGGTGGACCTCGGCGTGACGCCCCGCGAGGGCGTGCCAAAAGGCATGCCGGCGCCTAGAGATACTCTTCTGCGCACTTGATGATTTCGGTGTTCGAGGGCAGCTCGAGGCAGTGACGCGCGTCCTCGTGCCAGCGGCGCGCGTGCGGCATGCGCGGGCCGGCCGACGCTTGCTTGGGCGCTTCCGACTTCGCCGCTTCCTTCACAGGCTCGGCTTTGGCGGGTTCTTTCGCCACCGGCTTATCCTGCGCCCAAGTCACCGTCGCGACAGAAACGATCACTAAAAACACTATATGTTTCATGGGACTACCCTGTTTTCATGAAACGATACCTGAAGAATACGCCATTTTCGCTAAAGCTGCGAACTGAAAAGTCCCAAAGCTATTGGGGCTGCCCTACCCCCAACCAGCGCAGCGCGGCGTGGCGCTCCGCGAAGAACTCGATGCGCACGCCCCGGTTCTCGGCCACGTCGCGGAAAAACTGGGTCTGCTGGTCGGGCGCGTAGCCGTAGAGGCAGCAGGCGAGCGACATCCCGGTGAGCCGGCTGCCGATGAGCGCTCCGAAGCCGAACGAGTCCATCGTCCCCATGCTGCGGCGCGCGATCGTGCCTTCGATCAGCACGCGGCGCTGCCCCTGCCGCGCGCTCACGTCCGAGATCGAGAGCGTGAGCTGCGTAGTGCCGCCGGGCATGATCTCGTAGTCGGGCGCGAGCTCGACGTGGATGTAATCGGCGTGCGGGGTCAGCTTGAAATCGGTGCTCATGCGCGCGGGCGCATGATAGCGGGCTACGGTCCGGTCTTCACTTCGGTCAGGAAATCTTGAATGCGTTTCGCGTTCGCGCCCAGGTCGCTGCGGCCGACGCGCGACCTCGAGCGCATGTCGATGCGGCTGCCGCCGCCGGCGGCCCGGATGCGAATCACGATGTCGTCCTTGAAGCCGAACCAGCGCGTGGTCGCGACCGCTTCGATGCGCCCCGCCGCCTCGTCCGCGGCGACGATCTCCCAGCCGCGCGCCTGCGCGGCCGCCCGCGCGCGCGCGAAGGCCTGCGCCGGCGGCAGCGCAAGCTCCAGCGCCCGCAGCTCGGGATAGCCGATGCGCTGCAGCTCGGCGAACTGCGTTTCATAGGGCTGCGGCGGCGAGAACTGCGGCGGCGTTTCGGTATCGGTCGTGACGTCGTTGATGTACGGCAGCGTCTTCGCGCGGCGCACTTGCTCGAGCGGCACCGCCGCGCTCGCGACTCCCAACAAGAGACTGAAAAGGAGAACAGGAAGAGAACCCTTGCGCAAACGAGGAACGGCGAGCGCCACAGCGGACATTCCGGCCGCCGCAAGCCCGGCGACGAGGGCGGCGGCGAGCATGCCGAGCCCGACCCGGAACGGCCACAGCCCGGCGCGCACGCCAAGACCCGAGCCGACCAAGAGCACGACCGCGAGAATGCCCAGCGCAAGCGCGATGCGCCTGTACCACATCGATTCAGACTACTACAGCTGTACTTCGGGGGCCTGCAGGATGTCCTCGCGCGCAAGGCGCAGGTGCACCTTCTTCTCCGGCCAGTCGATGCGCTCGATCACCTCGGGCGAGATGAGCAGCAGCTTGCCCGGCAGCCACTGGCGCGAATCGACCAGCACGTCGGTGATTTCCCAGGTCTCGTCGTCGACCACGAGGTCGGCGACGCTGCCGATCGCGCCGTCGCGCGCCTCGATGCCGCAGCCGATGACTTCGGCGCTCGAGCGCAGATGCGATGCATCGGCGAGCGTGGGGCACATCGCGATCTGATCGCGCGTGAGCTCGACGCGGATGTCGCCGCCTTCGAGGGGGCGCTCGCGGTCGATCGCGATCGGCGAGACGAGATACTTGCGTCCGGGAATCCAGCGCCGCGTGTTGACGAGCAGGAAGCGCACGTCCCAGCCCCCGTCGTCGAAGTACAGGTCGTCGACCGACCCGACCTCGCCGTCCTCGGCGTGGATCGCGTCGCCCTGCAGGTCCTTGATCTTGTGCAGCATCCCAACTCTCCTGAAGCAAGCGCTGCGCCCGCGTGGCTAGGCCACGAGCCAGCGTAGCAATAAGTACGTCAGGGACATCGTAACGAACGCGAACGCGGCCAGGCCCAGGAGCATGGCGGCCAGGAAGGCCTTGCTGGACCGCTCCGCCCGCGCCGGACGATCGAGCCACGTGCCCAGCAGCCGCACGTTGCGCTGGTTCGCCTTCCACGCGGCGTCGAACACGTCGCCGGCGAGCGGGATCAGGCCGACCAGTCCCTCGAGCGCGATGTTGAACGCCATGCGCGCGAGCACCGCGCGGCTCGCGCCAAGGCGCGCGGCCTCGACCAGGATCGTGCTGGAGAGGAGCACCCCGGCGAGATCGCCCAGGAACGGCACCAGGCCGATGAGGGCCTCGAGCCCGATCGAGAAGCGCGTGCCCGGGATCGGGATCGAGCTGTCGAGCAGCCACGCCAGGCGCTCGAGGCGCTCGCGGTCTCGCTTCCTATCGATCTTTGTCTTCCAGGGTACGCCGCAGCGCGCGCAGCTCCGAGAGCACGCAGCCGCCGACGAGCAGCACCGCGGCGACCAGCAGCAGGACGAAGCCCTTGATCTCGTTCGCCACGCCGCGCTCGGTGAAATAGATGAAAAGGCCGAGCGCGCCGACGAGCGCAGCCGCCACGATCAGGCCGATGCCGAGATGTCGCATATCCCCTTGCTAAAGGTATCATTTCGCTCCCCCCATCCAAGGAGAATCCCCCATGGCGATCAAGGTCGGCGACCGGCTGCCCGATGGAAAGCTGATGGAATCCACCGAGTTCGACTCGGCGACGCAGTGCGCAATGGCGCCGAAGGAAGTGAACGTGGCCGAGGCGGCGAAAGGCAAGAAGATCGCGGTCTTCGGTCTGCCGGGCGCGTACACGCCGACCTGCTCGGCGAAGCACGTGCCGAGCTACCTGCAGAACAACGACCAGCTCAAGAAGAAGGGCGTGAACGAGATCTGGTGCGTGGCGACGAACGATGCGTTCGTCATGGCGCACTGGGCGCGCGACCAGAAGGCGCTGGGTAAGATCCGCTTCCTGGCCGACGGCAGCGCCGCCTGGACCAAGGCGCTCGGCCTCGAGCTCGACCTCAACGCCCGCGGCATGGGCACGCGCATGCAGCGCTTCTCGATGCTGGTGGACAACGGCGTGGTGAAGCAGCTCAACGTCGAGGGCCCGGGCAAGTTTGAGGTCTCCGACGGCGGCACGATGCTCAAGCAGCTCTGAAATATATCGTTACAAAGGCCTGTCGGCGGCGCGGCGTGCCGCGCGTTTCTTGGGATGGGAATTCCCCCAAGGAGAGCTCATGAGACTTTCATTCGTAATCGGCACCGCGCTGCTCGCTGCGAGCACCGCCCTCTACGCGCAAGGCGATGACAAGGCGGCGCGCCGCCAGCAGCTGCACGACGCGCACGCGAAGGCGGTGAAAGCCTGCGAAGGCAAGCCCGACAGCGAGCGCCGCGCCTGCGTGCAGCAGGAGATGTGCGCCCAGGCGAAGGACCCCAAGGCCTGCCAGGAGCGCTACGCCCAGGCCGCCGCGGCCCGGGCCGCGCGCGACAAGGCCGCCAAGGCCTGCGAGGGCAAGCAGGGCAGCGAGCGCGGCGATTGCATGCGCCGTGAGACCTGCGCGCAGGCCAAGGACCCGGCGCAGTGCGAGGCGCGCATCAAGGAAGCGACCGCGAGGCGCGACAAGATCCGCGAGACCTGCAAGGACAAGACAGGCGACGAGTACCGGGCCTGCATCCGGGCCGAGCGCGGCAAGAGCTAGTCCAGCCGCTACCCCCCGCCGCTACAATGGGCCCTCCCGCAAGGAGGGTCCGATGGACGATAGCCGTGGGCTGACGATCACTTTCATGGACGGCACGAAGGTTTCGTTCGGCTTTCCGCAGCAGGGCATGAACGCCGCCGCCAAGCAGCTCAAGATCGAGGAGTTCATGAAGAACCCCTTCCTGATGGTGATCGCGGACGGGACCCTGATGATGTTCCCGGTGGTGAACATCAAGTCGATCCAGATGCCCATGGCCAAGGAAGACGTCGAGCAGATCCGGCTCCCGACCCACGTCATCCGCAACGCGACGCTCAAGCGCGGCGAAGCCTAGGCTCAGTTCTACCGACACCGCCGGGCACGGAGACGCCGCCGCTCCTCAAGCGCGCGCTGCGCTACGTTCCTGCGGCGGTGCTGACCGCGATCTGGGCGCCCGAAGTGCTGGTACAGAATGAACAACTTCCCGCCGGCGCTGTCGCAATAGCGGTGGCGTGGCGCTGGCGCATGACCTTCGCTACGATAGTCGGGGGGCTCCTGGCATTACATTTCTTCGCATGGCTGATCTAGCTCGTTCATTCGTTTTCCTGCTGCTGCTCGCGGCCTGCGCGGCGGTTGGCGCGCAAACGCCCAAAAAGACCGTTTCCATCGAAGGCATCACCGAGTGGCAGCTCGCCAACGGCCTGAAGCTCCTCACCCTGCCCGACCCCGGCGCCGACACGATCACGGTGCACATCGTGTATCTCGTGGGCTCGCGCCACGAAGGCTACGGCGAGAAGGGCATGGCGCACCTGCTGGAGCACTTGCTGTTCAAGGGCTCCAAGCGCCACCCGAACGTCAAGGAGGAGTTCACGCGCCGCGGCGGGCGCTGGAACGGCACCACCTCGAACGACCGCACCAACTACTTCGAGACCCTCGGCGCCACCGACGACAACCTCGAGTGGGCGATCGCGATGGAGGCCGATCGCATGGTCAACTCCTTCGTGTCCAAGCAGGACCTGGACAGCGAGATGACCGTGGTGCGCAACGAGTTCGAGATGGGCGAGAACAACCCCGGATCGGTGCTGTTCCAGCGCATGCAGCAGCTCGCCTTCCCGTGGCACAACTACGGCAACCCGATCATCGGGCAGCGCTCCGACATCGAGCGCATGCCGATCGACAAGCTGCAGGCCTTCTACCGCACCTGGTACCAGCCCGACAACGCGGTGCTGATCGTCGCCGGCCGCTTCGACGAAAGCCGCGCCGTCGACCTGGTCGCCAAGCATTTCGGGCCGCTTCCGCGTCCCGAGAGAATCCTGCCAGCCTATTACACCGATGAGCCGACGCAGGACGGCGAGCGCCGCGTGCGGCTCGAGCGTGTCGGCGACAACCACATCGTCATGGCGCTGTACCGCGCGCCGGCGGGCAGCCATCCCGACTTCCCGGCGATCGACGTGCTGGCGAACATCCTGGGCGAATCGCCGAGCGGCCGGCTGCACCGCGCGCTCGTGCAGAAGGGAGTCGCGTCCGCCGCCTGGGGCGCAGCGCGCGAGATGCACGATCCCGGCTACCTGTACTTCGGCGCCTCGCTCGGCAAGGAAGGCAAGCCCGCCGAAGCCCGCGACCGGCTGGTCGAGGTCGTCGAGGGCCTGAAGCAGGAAAAGGTGCGCGCCGAAGAGCTCGAGCGCGCGCGCACGGCGCTCCTGAACGATTACGAGAAGGTGCAGCTCGACACCGGCCAGCTCGTGCGCTCGCTCTCCGAGTACATCGCGATGGGCGACTGGAGGCTGTTTTTCCTCTACCGCGACCGGCTGCGCAAGGTGACGCTCGCCGACGTGCAGCGCGTGGCCGAGCAGTACCTCAAGCCCGCCAACCGCGTGCTGGGCGAGTTCGTCCCGAACGAGCGTCCCGACCGCGCCGAGATCCCGCCGACGCCCGACCTGCAGTCGGCGCTCGCGGGTTACGCCGGCGGCGCCAGCGTGAGCCTCGGGGAAGCCTTCGATCCGTCCCCGCAGAACATCGACAAGCGAACCGTCAAAAGGCAGTTGTCGAATGGAATCCGGGTCGCCCTCCTTCCCAAGCAGACCCGCGGCGGGCGGGCGATCGCGACGCTGACGCTGCACTGGGGAGACGAGAAGAGCCTCACGAACCGGGAGACGGCGTGCAACTTCGCCGGGGCGATGCTCACGCGCGGCACGAAGAAGCGCAGCCGCGCCGAGTTGAAGGAGGCCTTCGAGCGGCTGAATGCCAGCGTCTCGCTGGGCGGCGAAGGCGCGAGCATCGAGGTGCGCGGCGAGAACCTGATTCCCGCGCTGCGCCTCGCGGCCGAGGCGCTGCGCGAGCCCGCGTTCTCGCGCGAGGAGTTCGACGAGATGAAGCGCGCGGCGCTCACGGGAGCCGAGGCGCAGCGCAACGAGCCATCGTCTCTTGCCGGGGTGCAGCTCGCGCGCCACCTGCACGAATACAAGCCCGGCCACCCGCACTACACCCCGACCGTCGAGGAGCGCATCGCCCTGATGCGCGCCGTAAAGCTCGAGGACGCGGTCGCGTGCTACCGCGAGCTCCTCGGCGCCACCGGCGCCGACTTCGCCGCGGTCGGCGACTTCGACCCCGACGCGCTCGCGCGCGCCGTGGACGAGCTGTTCGGCTCCTGGAAAACGCCGCGCCCGTTCGCGCGCGTTCCTTCGCGCCACTTCGATCGCCCGGCGCTGGAGAACGAGCTGGTGACCCCCGACAAGGCGAACGCGGCGCTGCGCGCCGGGCTCAACGTGCGCATGCGCGACGACCACCCGGATTTCCCGGCGCTGGTGCTGGCCAACCAGCTCCTCGGCGGCAGCTCGACCGCGCGGGTGCCGGCGCGCGTGCGCGAGAAGGAAGGCCTCTCCTACAGCACCTACACCACGTTCACGTCGAGCGCGCTCGACGAAGCCGCCGCGTTCCGCGTCGCCTCGATCTTCGCGCCGCAGAACCGCGCGCGCGTCGAGCAGGCGATCCGCGAGGAGCTCGGCCGCGCGGTGCGCGAGGGCTTCAGCGCCGACGAGGTCGAGGCCGGCAAGCGCTCGGTGCTCGAGACCCGGCGCCTCGCGCGCTCGCAGGACCGCGCGCTCACGAGCCGGCTCGGCCACTACCTTTTCGTCAAGCGTACCTTCGCCTGGGACAGCGAGTTCGAGGCGAAGATCGCCGCGCTTACGCCGCAGCAGGTCAACGCCGCGCTGCGCCGGCACATCGACCCGGCGCGGCTATCGGTCGTGGTTGCAGGAGACCTAAAGAAAAACTGAATTCAGAGCTTGCTTTTCAGCAGGTCTCTGATTTCCTCGAGCAGCGTTTCCTGCCGCGGCGGCGGCGCGGGCTTCGCTTCTTCCCTGCGATGCAGGCGGTTGATCACCTTGATGGCGACGAAGATCGCCAGCGCGATGATCACGAAGTCGACGCAGGTCTGGATGAACTTGCCGTAGAGGATCTTCGCCTCGCCGACCTGGATGGCGAGGCTCTTGAAGTCGACGCGCCCGAGGGCGCCGACCGCCGGCATGACGATGTCCTCGACCACCGAGGACACGATCTTGCCGAAGGCGCCGCCGATGATCACCGCGACCGCGAGGTCGACGATGTTCCCCTTGACCGCGAACTCGCGAAATTCCTGCAGAATTTTCATCGGTAGCTGACCTCCAGGACTTCGAGCGATTCCTCGCCCGCGGGACTGCGCAACGTCACCGTATCGCCCTCGCGCGCCTTGATCAGCGCTTTCGCGATCGGCGAGACCCACGACACGCGCCCGTTGGCGGGATCCACTTCGTCGACGCCGACGATGGTGATCTCGCGGGTTTCTCTTTGCGTGCGGATTTTCACCGTCGCGCCGAAGAACACCTGATCGGTGTCGCGGCCGGCCGAGCGCACCACCTCAGCGCTCTCGAGCCGCTTGATGAGGAAGCGCACGCGCCGGTCGATCTCGCGCAGGCGCCGCTTGCCGTAGATGTAGTCGGCGTTCTCGGAGCGATCGCCGAGCGACGCGGCCCACGCCACCGTCTTCACCACTTCCGGGCGCTCGACTTCGACAAGGCGGCGCAGCTCGGCTTCGAGCCGCGAATAGCCGGCGGGCGTGATGTAATTTTTTCCATGCGCCGGTGGCTCCGGCGCCGCAGGCTCGTCGTCTTCGACAGCGTCGCCTTCTTCCTTGACAAAGGCCTTGGACATCAAAGCCATTCTATCGCTTGCAAGGGCGGCGGCGACCTTTCAGAATGCGCTCGGGGATGGGGGGATAGGGGAAAGGGAGATGGCGGAGAATAAGAAAGAAGGGCTGGATTTCCTGACGCGGCTGCGCATCCGCGAACTGATCCTGATGGGGTTGATCGCGGTCAGCGCGGTGATGGCCAATCTGCCGCAGGAGTACGTCGAGGAAACGCTGGGGGTCAGCCGCGGCACCCTGGTCGCCTGCCTGGGCATCGCGGTCATCATCGGGCTCTTCCTGTACCTCAAGACCGGACTCTTCATCGCCGTGGTGCTGCTCATCGCCGGTGCCAACATGCCGGACCAGATCGCCGAAGGCCTGAACATCTCGAAGATCCCGATCGTGCTCGCGCTGGTGGCGCTGGTCGGCGTCGGCCTGATCAACTACGTCGTGAAGCTGATGCCGACCGGCCTCGAGCCCCGGCCGAAAGAGAAGAGCGCGGAAGGGATCCGCGCGCTGTTCTACGCGATCGAGAAGAACAACCTGGTGTACGCGCAGAAAGTGCTGTCGATGAACTTCGACCCCAACCTGCACCACGACAACGGCTACACCCCCCTCGCCTACGCCTCGATGCGCGGCAGCTTGCCGATGATCGAGCTCCTGCTGCGCAACGGCGCGGACCCGATCCAGACCACCAAGGAAGGCGACAGCCCGGTCGAGCTCGCGCTGCGCTTCGGGCACGCCGAGGTCGCCGACGGCCTCAAGGTGGCGCGCCGCGCCGCCGCCGAGGGCCTGCCCGACAGCGAAGCCCCCGCGCCCGCGACGGTTTCGAGCAGCTAGAATTTCCCGCTTCGAGGAGGCTGCGCCGGAATTTTGCCGGCGAGGCCCCCACTGTATAATCGTCCAGTAATGGAACTTCAGGCCCCAGCCCCGACCGCCGAGCAGGAAATCAGCCGCGACACGCTGCTGGAGAAGTACGCCAAAGGCAGCGAGCAGACGGTCACGGAAGTCCGGCGCCGGGTGGCGCGGGCCCTCGCCCAGGTCGAGCGCGAGAGCGAGCGCGCGCAATGGGAGCGGCGCTTCCTGCAGGCTCAGGAAGAAGGCTTCATCCCCGCCGGCCGCATCAATTCCGCCGCCGGGGTCGCGCTGCAGGCCACTCTGATCAACTGTTTCGTGCAGCCGGTCGGCGACTCGATCTCCGAGCTGGTCGACGGGCGGCCGGGCATTTATACCGCGCTCCAGGAAGCCGCCGAGACCATGCGGCGCGGCGGCGGCGTCGGCTACGACTTCTCCGCGATCCGCCCCAAGGGCGCCGAAGTCAAGGGCACGCGTTCGCGCGCAAGCGGCCCGCTTTCCTACATGCGCGTGTTCGACCGCTCGTGCGAGACCGTCGAGTCGGCGGGCTCGCGCCGCGGCGCGCAGATGGGCGTGCTGCGCTGCGATCACCCGGACATCGAGGAATTCATCCACGCCAAGGACCAGGGCGGCCTCGCCAACTTCAACATCTCGGTCGGCGTGACCGACGATTTCATGCTGGCGGTCGAGCAGAACCTGGACGTCGAGCTGGTGCACAAGGCAAAGCCTTCGTCGAAGGATGCGCGTCAGCGCGAGGACGGCCTGTGGATCTACAAGGCTCTGCGCGCGCGCGAGCTGTGGGAACAGATCATGCGCTCGACCTACGACCACGCCGAGCCCGGGATCCTGTTCCTCGACCGCATCAACGTCGACAACAACCTGCGCTATTGCGAAAGCATCGAGGCGACCAACCCATGCGCCGAGCAGCCGCTGCCTCCCTACGGTTGCTGCTGCCTGGGTTCCATTGATTTAACCAAGTTCATTCGCCTTCCGTTTTCGGAAGATTCCTCGTTCGACTTCGATCGTTTCGCAAAGGTCGTGGGCACGTCGATCCGCATGCTCGACAACGTGCTGGAAGTGACCGCGTGGCCGCTCGAGCAGCAGCGCAAGGAAGCGATGGCGAAGCGCCGCGTCGGCCTCGGATTCACCGGGCTGGGCGACGCGCTCATCATGCTGCGCCTGAAGTACGACACCGAAGACGCTCGCGCGATGGCGGGGCGCATCTCGGAAAGCATGCGCGACCACGCGTACCGCGCCTCCGCCGAGCTCGCGAAGGAGCGCGGCGCGTTCCCGCTGTTCAACGCGGATCTCTATCTATCCGGCACAAGCTTTGCCACGCGCCTTCCCGAAGACCTGAAAAAGCTGATCAGGGAAAACGGGCTGCGCAACTCGCACCTGCTGTCGATCGCGCCGACCGGCACCATCAGCCTCGCGTTCGCCGACAACGCTTCGAACGGCATCGAGCCGCCCTTCTCCTGGACCTATACGCGCAAGAAGCGCGTCGACGACGGCTGGCAGGAGTATGCAGTCGAGGACCACGCGTTCCGCCGGTACCGGGCTATGGGGGGCGACATGAACGCCCTGCCTCCCTACTTCGTTACCGCGCTCGAGATCAGCGCCAAGTCGCACGAGAAGATGGTGGCGACGGTTGCGCCGTTCATCGACACCAGCATCTCCAAGACGGTGAACGTCCCGGAGGACTATCCCTACGCCGAGTTCCAGAACCTCTACTTCGACGCCTGGAAGTCGGGACTCAAGGGCCTCGCGACCTTCCGGCCCAACAAGATCCTCGGTTCCGTCCTTTCAGTTCAAAAAACCGAAGACTTCGTCCAGGACGACGTCAACCGGCGCATCCAGGTGAAATCGGTCCCGGCGCCGGTGCTCGCCTCGCTGCGCTGGCCGGGCCGGCCCGACCTCTCAGGCGGCAACCCGGCGTGGACCTACATGATCGAGCACCCGCAGTACCGCTTCGCGGTGTTCGTCGGCCATGTCGAGAATGGCAGACCTCATGCATTTGAAGTCTGGGTCAACGGCAGCGAGCAGCCGCGCGGCCTGGGCGCGCTCGCCAAGACGCTGTCGATGGACATGCGCGCGGACGACAGCGCGTGGCTCAAGCTCAAGCTCGACACCCTCGCCAAAGCCGGCGGCGACGAGCCCTTCGAGATGCCGTTCCCGCCGCGCGGCGAGAAGAAGCTGATGCCCTCCGTGGTCTCCGCTTTCGCCCAGATCGTCCGCTGGCGCGTCGAGCAGCTGCAAGCAGGTTTGGCCGGCGACGAGTTCCAGCTTGCGGGAGAAGAGGCCTCGTCTCCAGTCCTCGATGCCATGTTCGCGCTGAAGGAGCCCAAGACCGGCACCGACGGCACCCTGTCCTGGACCGTCGACGTCCTGAACCCGCGCACCGGCGATGATTTTGTCTTGGGTCTAAAAGAGATTACTTTGCCGGATGGCATCACCCGGCCCTATTCCGTATGGCTCTCCGGCGAGTACCCGCGCGCCCTCGACGGGCTGTGCAAGATCCTCTCGCTCGACATGCGCGTGCTCGACCCCGCGTGGGTCGGGATGAAGCTGAAGAAGCTGCTGGAGTTCCCCGAGCCGCTCGGCGACTTCATGGCCTTCGTCCCCGGCAGCCGCAAGCAGCAGACCTTCCCCTCGACCGTGTCGTACCTGGCGCGGCTGATCCTGCACCGCTACGCCATGCTCGGCATCCTCGACGACGTCGGCAGCGCCAAGCAGCAGATGGGAATCCTCGAAGCGCCGGCCGTGAAGAGCACGCCGGTCATCGCCGGCGCCAAGTGCCCCGAGTGCGCCAACCCGACGCTCATCCGCAAGGACGGCTGCGACTACTGCACCGCCTGCGGCTACGTAGGCGTCTGCGGATAGCAACCAGCTCGTGAACCTGCTGGAAAAGGACGGTGTGCGCTGTGACTAGGTCCCACACATCTTTGCGCCGGTGAAGGAACCTTTACGCGGGTGAGCGGCAAGCTCCACGCTCCCCGGACGCGGTAATCGCCGACAATAACTGCCCATGGCCCTGGTGTATTACCTTACCCCCGGAGGAAAGGACGCCCTGCGGGAAAAGGATGGTGCGGCGAAGCTGCCCCTCGAGTACCGCCGCCTCCTCGCCCTGATGGAGCTCGAGGGCCATATCGACGTGATCCGCGGGCGGCTGCGCCGCTTCCCCGACCGGCTGATCGAAGAATGGCTGAAGGAGCTCGAGGAGTTGAAGATGATCGAGCCGAGGTGGCCCGCGGGCAAGCCGGCGGACATCACCTTCAGCGGCAGCCGCGTGCCGCAGCTGCCGCCCCTGCCCGACGAGGACAGCCTGCGCTTCGCCAAGACCACGGTCATCGCCGGCGCGACGCTGCTGCGCTCGGGCTCCTTTCTCGCGGTCGACCGCATCGCCAACCTGCCGGCGCTCGCCAAGGCGCCCGCGAAAACCGTGGTCCTGCTGGTGGAGGATGACGCGGACCAGATGGCGCTCGGAGAGCTCCGGCTGCAGATGGCGGGCTACCAGGTGCGCAGCGTCGACCGCGCCAAGGCGCTCTCGCGCTTCCTGCGCGAGCAGGCCCGCCCCGACTTGCTGCTTCTCGACGTCATGCTGCCCGACGGAAACGGCTTCGACATCCTCAGCCGGCTGCGTGCCCGCCCGGAATTCGCCATGCTGCCGATCGTGCTGCTCACGGTGAAGGCCGAGCTCGCCGACATCCGCAAAGGACTCGTGCTCGGCGCCGACGGCTACATCACCAAGCCGTACAGCAAGAACCAGCTCGCCGAGGTGATCGGCCGGGTGTTGAAGCAGTCCTGAGGCGGCTACCCCGGAAGGTCGAACACCAGCACCTCGGCTTTCTCGCCGTCCTCCAACTCGATCACGCCGTCGTCGGTCTTCAGCGCGTCGCCTGCCTGAAGCACATGACCGTTCACGGTGATGCGCCCGCGCGCGACGTGGACGTAGCCTCGTTCGTTTGTCAGCTCGTAGCTCGCATTCTCGCGGCCATCGAACAATCCCGCGTAGACCAGCGCATCCTGGTGGATCGTCACCGAGCCGTCTCGGCCGTCGGGCGAAGCGATCAAGCGCAGCCTGCCGCGCTTGTCCGCGGGCGTGAAGTGCTTCTGCTCGTAGGACGGCGGGATGCCGGTGACGTTGGGCTCGATCCAGATCTGCAGGAAATGGGTGACGCCCTGCTTCTCATGGTTGTACTCGCTGTGGCGCACGCCGTTGCCGGCGCTCAAGCGCTGCACGTCGCCGGGAACGATGGTCGAGCCGTTGCCCATCGAGTCCTGGTGGCCGAGCGCGCCCTCGAGCACGTAGCTGATGATCTCCATGTCGCGGTGGCCATGGGTGCCGAAGCCCTTGCCGGGCTGCACGCGGTCCTCGTTGATCACGCGCAGCGGGCCGAAGCCCATGTGTTTCGGGTCGTAGTAATCGGCGAAGGAGAAGCTGTGATAGGAGTCGAGCCAGCCGTGGTTGGCGTGGCCGCGCTCGGCGCTGCGGCGAAGCTCGGTCATGGGGACCGATGCTACTCCTGCGGGAAGGTTTTCAGCCAGAGCAGGCCGGCCACGCTCTTGGCATCCGTGATGCGGCCGTCGCCGACCATGGCAATGGCTTCTTCGAAGGGAACGCTGAAGATCTCGAGGAATTCCCCCGCGTCGAGCTGCGCCCCCCGGTGCTCCAGTCCCGTGGCCCGGAAAAGCTCGATCGCCTCGTCGCTGTAGCCGATCGAGGTGTGGATCACGCCGAGCCGGGTCCAGTCGGAGGCGGTGTAGCCGGTTTCCTCGAGCAGCTCGCGCTTCGCGGTGTCGAGGTGCGGCTCGCCGGGGTCGATCTTGCCCGCCGGCAGCTCGATGAACTCCCGCCGGCTCGGATAGCGGAACTGGCGCTCGAGTAGCACTTTGCCGTCCTCGAACAGCGCCACGATCGTCACCGCGCCTGGGTGGCGGATGTATTCGCGGCTCCCTTCGCTGCCGTCGGGCAGGCGCACGGTGTCGCGGTGCACCTTGAGCAGGTTGCCGTCGAACACGCGGCTCCCGGCGACGAAGTGCTCGGTCAGGTCAGAGCGCTTTGATCGCTTCAAGACAGGGGATCATCAGGAGCGAGGGCAGGATGCCGAACAGCAGCATCGCCAGGCCGTTGGCGGAGAGCGCGACGCGGAAGCCCAGGCTGCCGGTCACTTGCGCCGGAACCTTCGGATCGTCGAAATACATGAGCTTCACCACACGCAGGTAGTAGAACGCGCCGATCAGCGACAGGATCACTGCCGCCACGGCGAGCCAGATCTGGCCCGCGTCTACCGCCGCCGAAAGCACGGCGAGCTTGGCGTAGAACCCGGCGGTGGGCGGGATGCCGGCGAGCGAGAACATCAAGAGCAGCATGATGAACGCGATCCAGGGATGGGTGCGGTTGAGGCCTTTCACGTCGTCGAGGTTCTCGCACTCGAAGCCGGCGCGCGAGAGGCACAGCAGCACGCCGAAGGCGCCGAGCGACATGAGGACGTACACGATCATGTAGAACAGCGCGCTCGAGTAGGCGCCGTCGGCGCTCAGGCGGTTGCCGTCGACCACGCCCGAGAGCAGCCCGAGCAGCATGAAGCCCATGTGCGCGATGGTCGAGTAGGCCAGCATGCGCTTCAGGTTCGTCTGCGCGATCGCGGTGATGTTGCCGATCGCCATCGAGGCGAGCGCGAGCAGCGCGAGCATCTGCTGCCAGTCGCGCGCCAGGTCGGGCAGCCCGTTCACCAGCAGGCGCACCGCCATGGCGAACGCGGCGATCTTCGGCGCCGAGCCGACGATCAGCGTCACCGCGGTGGGCGCGCCCTGGTAGACGTCGGGGATCCACATGTGGAACGGCACCACGCCCACCTTGAACGCGAGGCCCGCGACCACGAACACCAGGCCGAACACCAGGAACACGCGGTCGGACTCGTTGCCGACCAGCCGGGCGGACCGGGCCGCCACCTCGTAGAGGTTGAGCGTGCCGGTAGCGCCGTAGATCATCGACATGCCGTAGAGCAGCAGTCCCGAGGACAGCGCGCCGAGCACGAAGTACTTCATCGCCGCCTCGGTGGAGAGGGCGGAATCGCGGTTCAGCGCGACCAGCGCGTACAGGCAGAGCGACATCAGTTCCAGCCCGAGGAACAGCGTCAGGAAGCTCGCCGCGCTGATCATCACCATCATGCCGAGCAGCGAGAACAGCAGCAGCGTCACGAACTCGCCGCGCAGCAGCGCGCGATCTTGCAGGTACTGGCGCGAATAAACGAGTGCCGCGGATACCGCGAGATAGCACACCATCTTCAGCAGGTGCCCCATCGAGTCGGAGACGAACAGGCCGTAGAAGATGAGCAGGCGCCTGCCGCCCGAGCCCCACAGCACGAACAGCGTCGCGCACAGGCACAGTGCGAGCACGATCTGCGCGAGCCAGAGCGTGGCGCGGCGCTCGGCGTCCTTGACGTAGAGGTCGACGATCATCAGCGCGCATGCGCCGAGGAGCAGGATCGCCTCGGGCAGCGCCGGCAGGTGATCGATGATCGCGATCCAGTTCATGCCGGGCTCATAGCTTGGGCGCCGCCACGTGGCGCAACAGCTCGTTCACCGAGGCGTGCATCACCTCGGTGAAGGGCAGCGGATAGACGCCCATGAAAAGGACGGCGAATGCGAGCGCGCCCAGCACGATGAATTCCCTGAAATTCAAATCCTTCAATGCAGCGACGTGGCTATTCGCCACCGCGCCGAAGATCACGCGCTTGTACATCCACAGTGTGTAGGCCGCGCCGAGCACCAGCGTGCTGGCGGCGACGAGCGCGAGCCAGAAGCTCGCTTGCATCGCGCCCATGATCACCAGGAACTCGCCGACGAAGCCGCTGGTCGCCGGCAGGCCGCAATTGGCCATCGCGAAGAGCATGGCGAACGCGGCGAACTTCGGCATGGTGTTCACCACGCCCCC